>ERZ1673752.649-NODE-649-length-57744-cov-23.363588_pt1 | contig 57744 bp, 45 predicted proteins | sample MGYA00580195_ERZ1673752 | MGnify/ENA primary metagenome ERZ1673752 (study PRJEB41218, sample SAMN15661744) | gut metagenome | host: Homo sapiens | place: Canada: London | collected 2015-08-20/2019-03-30 | study: EMG produced TPA metagenomics assembly of...
TTTTTGAATAAAATTATAAAAATATTGACTAACAACAAAAACAATGAGGACAAATATAGGCAAGGAAGGCAAAAAAAATACCATATTCGAGCCAGAACACACGAGTCGCGTTGCAGATTAAAAATCGAAGTGCAATAAAAGAGTACCCCCTTGCCGAGAGATGCAGACAACCTCTCGCTACGCTTCGAGAACGTCTGCATCTCTCGGCGAGGAAAACAACAACCAGCAATACAAATAAAAAGGGGAGACTGCAGTCTCCCAAAGGTTAATTAACTTTGTATTGTGAAATATCATCAAATAACCTCGGAGCAAAGGTCGCAATTTTTTGCCTTACTCCAAAAGAAAAAAGCGAGAAAAGAAATTGCCCGCATTGTGGGCACGAGTGAGGCTACGATCAGTCGTGAGCTTGAGAGAAACAGGACGCCATCGGTAAAGTATATCTGGACGAAGGCGCACGATATGGCCATGCAGCGCAGAAAGAGGACGGTAACGAACGCCAAACTCTCCGACGAATTGGTCTGGAGAATCAAGGAATATATCATCAATGACCAGTGGTCTCCAAGACAAATATCAGGTTATCTGCGCATGAATGAGGGGATAAAGGTGTCCCACCAATCCATCTATAACATCATCCACAATGACACATCAGGGGAACTTGCCAAGCACACAAGGCATAAGATGAAATATAGGCATCGTCCCAAGGGCAGACTTCTTCCAATCAAAGACAGGGTGAGCATCCATGAAAGAAGTAAGGAAGTTGACGGAAAGAGATTCGGAGATTTTGAGATGGACTTGATCGTAGACCCTGACCAGCATGCCATACTCACACTGGTGGAGAAATCCACCAATATGCTGCTTATGCAGAAACTGCCATTTGGGAAGCAGGCAAAGCCTCTGGCAAAGGCGGTCAGAAAACTGTTGCTGCCATACAAGGAATGCCTGAAGACCATTACAACAGACAACGGACCTGAATTTGCGGCACATAAGGATATTACCAACTACTTAGGCGTGCCCGTGTACTTCGCCGATCCATATTGCTCATGGCAAAAGGGAGCTATTGAGAATACAAATAAACTAATCAGACAATATATACCGAAAAAGGATTCGTTTGAACATTACACAGACAAGAGAATTATGTCGATACAAAAGAAACTGAACGAAAGACCGAGAGAAAAATTAAACTTTTCTACACCTAAGTGCGAGTTCTTCAAACACGTTTTGTAATTTTGCACTTGCTGGTTGACTCTACGATAAAGAATTGCACAAGCAAGAAATGACAGATAATTTCGTTTATATAATAACAATATCCTAAATCTTTGTAATTATGAAAAAAGCATTTTACTGTCTAATTTGTCTCATAGGATTGTCGGCATGTTCTTCGGAGAATATCGTCCTCGATGCTTTGAGAGTTTATGATGTGGCTAACTCCACCTGTAAGTTAACTCTCTCTCCAACAGAAACACGCCCTGATTTCTATTTGGAAAATGATGCAAAACATACAACCCTTAGCATTGAGTTGGGAAAAGATGGTGTTGCCCAATGTGTGTTTGAAGATGTTGCAGCCAACTGCGCCGTAAGAAATATCTATGCGAACATCGCCAATCAAGACTATCATATTACCCTGATTGTGTATCATAATGTCCTTGATGCACTTGCTGATTGTATTTGTAAATACGATGTCAATTTTAAGATGAGCAAATTGACATCTGGAAATTATCAACTGAAAGTGTACTATGCCAGACCAAACATGAAATATGAAGAGTCTGATATTGTATATAACGGGCAGGTAAATATTGTTCAGAATAAAAAGACAAGAGTAACGCTCAATCCTAAAAAGGTGTTACCCGAAGTTTAGAATTTGCTCCTCAAAATGATTAATGGCAATAAGAGATAAACCAATTAAAACAATATGATATAAAAAAAGTTTATACGCCCTGCAAGTGCTTATTTTGTCGTTCCTATTTATTGGTTGCAACAGCGAGAATGAGCAGGTATTAACTCCAGCGCAAGTATCAAAAACGGAATTGTTTGCCATAGGGACAACCCGAATGACAAGGGCTACTTCAAGCCTCTATCTCTTTACACTTGACAACATCAAGTCTTTCAACGCACAGACTCGTGAGATTATCTTCCAAGATTTTGAGCCAACAAGTCAACTGTTTCCCATTTACCGTAACATAGAAATACATTCGTATAGTAGTGTTCTGCTCCATATCTCAACTTTTGTATCTTCCCTCAATAGCCAAATCTTTGGCTCAGCTGATATTTAATGGGGGAGGTAAAGGCTCAGTAGGTATTTTCTTTTGGGGAGATACCGTAGGTCCCTACGATTGTGGTAACCATGTACAAGCGCAAATAGGATTAAAAACAGGAAGATATGATGTAGGCATAAAAGTTCATACGCGTAAATTTCTACTGCACTCAGACGCTTCTTGAATCCGGTGTAGTTGTCTTCATTCATTCTTTGCTCCCCATGCTTCACTCTTCACTCCTTAGTCTTCATTTTACAAAATATAATTACTGTTTTTTGATCATTATTTTCGAGTCATCCAGAGCAAAAAGGGCTATCTTTTTTTGTCAAAACCAAGTCGAGCATTACCAAAAATCATAAGAGTGCCGCGATTGGTGCTTTCTCATAGCATGATTAGGCCTTATTGGCAGCATGATTAGATAGTAATGGCAATGCGATTAGTGCCTTATCATGTCGCGTTTAGGGCCTAAACGGAACGCCATTAGTATACATTGGCAAACGGCAGGCATAAGAGTGCCTCTTCCTGAAATCATTTCTCTGTTTTTCTTATTGTTTTCCGATGTCTGAGACAACGCGCAGACAGCGTGCGGCATCATTGGTCTAAACAGAGGCGACCGCTGATAGCCACACGCGATTAACATGCTGTACATCCATGTCTCTTACACGTTTTTTGTACTTGCCTGTACAGATTGGTTGGGGCAGGACGCGCGCCGTCGTCCATGTGGGGGAAGCATGAGCCCTTCGTCCGGGAGCAAACGGAGGAATGATTCATGCCCACACGTGATTTCCCTACCCTGCTCTTTCTTCAGCATAAGATGGCGCTTACATCACCAAGACGGTGCCCAAGCCAACGGTTGTGGTAAAAACCAGCGTTGGCGCGGCTGCCCTACAGGGCGTTAATCCACCGTGCGATGTCGGCCAGCACACAGGGCGCTATGGTCTGATCTATATTGACGGCGTTGGATGGCAATCCTGACGGGTTGAACTGGAACGAGTGGCTCAACCCGGGGTACACCTTGATAGTGGCATGTTGGTTGTGCGACAGGCCAGCCTTAAGAGCCGGGGTGTTGATGGCTGGCGGCACGTTGAGGTCCGCCTCGCCACCGAGGGCGAGCACTGGGCAGCGTGTGGCACGCACGTAGGGACGCATGTCGGTGTCTATAAATTGGCGCATCCACGGCGTGTCGGCCTGTCTCAGCAGCATGGACCGCACCTCGCGCGTGTCGGTCACCACGTTGGCGGTCGCGCCCTGCGCCTTGCCGAGGCCGTTGAGCTGCATCACCATCATGGTGTCTATCCTGCACGCCGGTCCGGCAAGGCTCACTATAAAATCGGGCAAGTGTTCGCTCGCCAGCATGAATGCCACCATGCCACCCTCACTGTGACCTACCACGCCAACCTTGGAAAACATGCGCGTGGCTTTGAGCCAAGCCAGTCCGCAGCGCGCGTCGGCGACGAAATCATGGGTTGTGGCGGTGGCAAAATTGCCCGTTGAGGCTGCCACGCCACGATCGTCATAGCGAAGCGTGGCTATGCCGTGGCGCGCGAGATAGTCGGCCATGACAAAGAAGGGCTTGTGATGGAACAGCTCCTCGTCTCGGTTTTGCGGCCCACTGCCCGTCACCATAAGCGCCACGGGCACACGCCTACCCTGCTTGTAGCCCACGGGCAGCGTGAGGGTGCCGGCCAACAGCACACAGTCATTGTCGTTGCGGAAGGTCACTTGGCGCGTCTCGTAGGGATAGGGTGGCTGTGGCTGTTGTGGCCTGTTGTAAGTCACGGTGCCCGGTCGCAGGGTGAGCGGCGTGGCGAACATTCCTTGCTGGAAACGTCCAACAAGTGCGCCGGGGGTGGGCACGGCGGTGATGCGTAATGCCAAGCGGTCGAAAGCCACGTCGATGGAGTCTGCCCGGAGCGTGTTTACCTTGAGCGGCAACCGCTCCACGCCCTGCTCGGGCACGTCCATAGTGACAGTGTTTTGCGCCGTGCTCACACGCAGCACAATGGTGAGCCGCTGCGTACCGGCCTCAAGCGTGCCTTTCCAAGTGCCGTCGATGTCTTGGGCGGCGATGGGTTGGCACAGCATAAAGAATAAAAATAGAATAAGTTTCATAAAGACTACTGTTTTCAATGCACTATTCACAATGTTCAACGCACAATATTTTCAATGCGCAATTGATGTGGCAGGGCATTTTTTATGAGGTTTAATTAGGTTTAATACGTTGAGAGAGCAACTGTTATTGTCGGTCGGAATGGAATGGAGGTCATTCAAAATAAAATGTGAGAACGACCATCTTGCACTGCGCCTTGTTCACGGCCTTGGCGTATGGCAGCATGTTTTTGTCTTTGATGCGACTGGGGTAGTTGGGGTCTAAAGCGTTGGTCAGGCCGTACATGAATTTGATTTCAGGCCTGAGCTTGAAAAATGGCAAATAAAAATCGCACCCTACGCCCGCCTCAAGAAACAAGTCGTAACGTTTCAAGGCGATGTAATCGTTCTTGCTGTTGGTGAGATTGATGATGGGGTTAAGCCCGGCCATGATGTAAGGCCGGTGGTTGTTGCAGCGCTTTGCGCCAAAGATGATATCGGTGGCGCACCCCGCGTACACGGTCTTGAGGTTTTGCCTGTGCTCGGTGAGTGTGTCGATGGCTCGTGGGTGCATGTTCTGGAACACGATGTGGCGATTACCAAAATAGAGGGTGGGTGCCACGCGCAACTGGAAATCGTCGCTAAGCCTGAACTCGCCGAGCACGCCCACGTGAAAGCCAAGGTCCCAACGATCTTGGTCTGCGGTGATGGTGTGCTCGCTTTGCGAGCCATCATCATTAATGATGATTTGTGGACCGACATTGGTCAACTCGATATCTTGGGCATGCGGACCTACCAAAATGCCAAAATGGAAGGGCCTAAGGTCGGTGTAGGGACGGTTTTGGACTGTTCTGCGCTGCGCCGAAGCCACGTGGACAGTGGCCAAGACGACGAGAGAGATGATAAGCACTCTTTTCATGTTGATATAACGTGGCGGTGGGTTGAATATTGCTTTATAACGAAATCTGTGTTGATAAATATACATGAAACGACTTTCATGTCAATGGAAAAAATAAATATTTCAAAAAAAAACATCATCATTTGTAGGTATTCTGAATATTTTATTTATCTTTGCACCATATTTCAAAGGGTGAACAATGTCACCCACATGCTTACATATTGTACAAAAACATTTTGAACCAATAAAACGAATTATTATGGCTTACGTAATTAGTGAAGACTGCATCGCATGCGGAACTTGCATCGATGAGTGCCCGGTAGAGGCTATTTCAGAAGGCGACATCTACAAAATTGACGCTGACGCATGCACAGAGTGTGGGTCTTGTGCCGCTGTTTGCCCACAAGAAGCTATCCACCTCGGTGAATAAACGCATTGTCTTTCCAAGAACATGGATTAAAGACAAACAATCATTCATTCTATTTTCATAATTTGAAGATTTTTGTCCCAAAGGTCGTTCCACGGCTTTTGGGATTTTTTTGCTCGGGCATCGGGAGAGCTTGCACACTGATGGCCAAGTTTTTTTTGTTTAGGTGCAAGGGCTCAATAAGAGAAATATAAAATGATGTAGGCTTGCGCCTGCTGGTTGACCGAGCGCTGGACAAGATTGCCTTTCGACAGAAACGAACGTCGATGGGCATGGTTAACGTATTGTCTAATTGATTACATAAAGATTAAATTGTAGGTGGTATCGGTATTTGTTTTAGCGACAATTTGTCCTGTCAATAGGCAAATGGGCTTGTCCGGCGTGCGAACCTCTGTGCTGTTAATGCTATTTTCGGTGTTTTTAATTGTATGAGAGGACTTTCGTGTTTCTGGCAAAACATGGGTTTGAGCACTCAAGCCATGGTAAAAACTGATAGCGGGTATCGCGATTTGTCAACGCTAAGCATTGTTGTCGTTTGCGATTCGCCATAACTTTGCACCATCGAAATTTAATAGGACAAATGGAAATAATAGTTAATCTTTTCAGGGGATTTCCCGAGTTTTGGGGTGGCGGGGTCGCTCACTCCGTCATGATCTTGGCGCTTGTGATAACGGCAGGACTGTATTTGGGCAGAATAAAGGTAAAAGGGCTGTCGTTAGGATTGGCATGGATACTTTTTGTAGGACTTATTTTAGGGCACTTCAATTTCAATCTGGACGTGCACTTACTGCATTTTCTAAAGGAGTTTGGGTTGATACTTTTTGTCTATTCCATTGGTTTAGAGGTTGGACCGGGTTTCTTCTCATCGTTTACCAAGGGCAGCAAGACCCTCAACGTGCTTGTAACCATCGTGATAGCCATCAGCTTGGTGTCGGCGGTAGGTGTGTTTTATCTTTCGGACACGCCCCTCACGACGGTCGTGGGCATATTGTCGGGTGCCGTGACCAACACCCCCGGCTTGGGAACGGCGCAGCAGGCATACAGCGACCTGCGTGGTATTGACGCACCAACGATAGCTACCGGCTATGCCGTGGCATACCCCATGGGTGTACTGGGGGTGATATTGTCGTTTCTCATTCTCAAATGGGTGTTGCGAATTAACGTGAATGACGAGGAGAAAGCGGCCGAGGGTGGCATTGGCCATTTGGAAAACATCACGCTGAACACCTTTTCCATCAGGATGAGCAACGACACCATTAACGGCACGACGGTAAGGCACATACGCGAATTGCTCAAACGCGACTTTATGATCTCGCGCATATATCGCGCCAAAGACGGCCGCCACGACGAGGTGGTGGATAGTCGCACCGTGGTGCACGTGGGCGACACTCTGCTCATCGTGGCGCGACCAGCAGACCAAGAACCCATCTGCGCCCTGCTGGGAGAGTGCGTGGAGATGCACTGGGAGAAGTTTGGCAATGAGCTTGTGTCACGCCAGATACTCATCACCAAGACTGCCGTCAACGGCAAATCGATAGAGCAGATGAGGATAAGGAGCACCTTTGGCGTAAACATCACCCGGGTAAATCGCTCTGGCGTGGACTTGGTGGCAACGCCTAAGCTCAGGCTACAGATGGGCGACCGTGTGACCGTGGTGGGCAAAGAGCTGGCCATCAGTCACGTAGGGAAGGTCTTTGGCAACAGCGAACGCCGGCTGAACGACCCCAACCTTATACCCATCTTTCTCGGAATCATGTTAGGATGTATTTTGGCCAACGTGCCATTCGTGTTGCCAGGCATCTCGGCAACCCTGCGATTGGGGCTTACGGGCGGCCCGCTCATCGTGGCGCTGCTCGTCGGGTATTTCGGGCCGAAGCACAATCTCGTCACTTACAACACGTTGAGCGCTAACCTCATGCTGCGACAATTTGGCCTGTGCATATTCTTGGCATGCGTGGGTTTAGGCACCGGAAGCCAGTTTGTGCAAACCGTGGCCACGCAGGCAGGCCTGACTTGGATAGGCTACGGCCTGATTATCACCATGATACCAATGCTCATAGGAGGACTGATAGGTCGATATGTGTTTCACATCAACTATTTCACTTTGTTGGGCGTGCTCGCAGGTGCCAATACCAATCCGCCGGCATTGGCCTACGTGAACGACATGACGCAAAGCAACTCGCCAGCCGTGGGCTACTCGGCGGTGTACCCTTTTGCCATGTTCATGCGCATCGTGACAATACAAATCATGATTTTCGTGTTAGGATAAAAGACTCTTTCGGGATAATATGGATAATAATTCGATGAATGTTTCCGATGTGGCCACACTGCATCAGAAACTTGATTTACTCTTGCAGACAGGCTGCTTCTTGATGGATTGCTCGGCAGACACGGTGATGATAGTGAGAAACATGAAGCGAGTGGCAGACCATTGGGAGCTGGACGAACGGTTGCTGAACGTATACATCAACTACAACGTGTTGATGCTCAACTACAGCAACAACGAGAAATCGTACACCAAGTTTCAAAAATGCGTCAAGCACGGCATAGACATGGATGCCGTGACGCGCGTGAGCCATCTCACGTGGCGGGCCATCAAATACAACTATGACGTGGAGAAATATGCCGAAGAGCTGGACCGTATCAAGCGCGTGCCGCGCCATTACACGCCATGGCAGGTGGCCACCGCCGCCGGGTTTGCCTGCGGCGGCTTCTGCATCCAGTTCGGGTGCGACTGGCCAGCCTTCTTCTATGCGTCGGTGGCGGCCATCCTCGGTTTCAGGCTGCGTATGTTTCTCGGAGCCAAAGGGGCCAACAGCTATATCAGTATATGCACTGCCGCCTTCGTGTCAACGATATTGGCGTGGCTCAGCTCGCTTATATCTCTTTCGCCCACGTTGGCCCACGCTTTGCCATCGTGCGTTGTCTCGGACACACCATGGCACCCGCTGTTGGCCTGCGCGCTGTTCATCGTGCCAGGCGTGCCGCTGATAAATTTTGTGAGCGACATGCTCAACGGGCACATACAGACGGGACTTATACGTGCGCTCAACACCCTGCTCATGGTTATCGCGATGGTGTTCGGCATCACGTTTGCCATAGATTTCTGTGGGATAGACAATTTCGTGCACGACCTCTCAATGGTGCCACACCATAACTATATAGAGTTTGCCGTCGCCGCGGCCATCTCGGCCATAGGCTTCTCCACCATCTTCAACACGCCACGCCGATTGCTGCCTGTAATCGCGGTGGGAGGCATCATCGCGGTGTGCAGCCGCAACTTTGTTAATTTGGGACCGAGCACCGGCAACACCGGGCTGGATCAAGGTATCGTCATTGGTTCGCTGGTGGGCTCTACGCTCATCAGCCTGGTTTGCGCCATGGCCACACACTGGTTTCATACGCCCCACCAGTGTCTGTCCATACCCAGCGTCATACCTATGGTGCCGGGCGTGTTGATGTATCGCGCACTGTTCGCCTTTGTCGATATGCAGGGCGTTGTGGGCGAAGTGACGGTGGGAATGCACAATTTTATCATGGCATCGCTCATCATATTGGTTATCGCGGTGGGCGTGGCCGTGCCAAATATATTCGTTAGGCGCATGTGGCAGAATAAACGTAAAATGAGATATTACAACCTCTTGATGCAGCGAAGGCGAGAACAAGCGATTAAAATTCGTACACGCCAATAATAGTAAAGCTGGCCACAAGGCATACGTCTTTTGATGATTATGCTTATCTTTGCATTTGAAACAAGCAGAACACAATGGAAATAAGACAACTAAAATATTTTTTGAAAGTGGCCGAGACGCTGAATTTCTCGGAGGCAAGCCGGCGGCTCTACATATCGCAGAGCACGCTGTCGCAACAAATTAGCAACTTGGAGAACGAGGTGGGACTGCCCCTCTTTGAGCGTAATAGTCACGAGGTGCATCTCACCGAACCGGGACGCGAGCTGCTGCCCTACGCCCAGCGAGCCGTGGTGGCCGCTGACTCGTGCTTCGACCACATGGCTGATTTGAAACAAATGCTCACCGGTGAGCTGAACATCGGCGTGACATACTCTTTCAGTACCATCATGATGGACACCATGGTAGACTTCATGAAGATACACCCGGGTGTCAAGCTCAACATCTTCTACCAATCCATGGAAGAGCTGATGGATATGCTCAAGCGTAGGGAGGTGGATTTTGTGCTGGCCTTTTTGCCACTCAAATTTAACAAGAATATTGACAGCAGGATCATCTTCAGCAACCGATTGGCCGCCGTCATGAACAGCAACCATGTATTGGCCAAGCAGCAAAGCGTCAAGATCGAAGAGTTGCAAAACCACGGATTGGTGCTCCCCGCACGTGGCTTGCTGGCTCGAAGGGCTTTTGATAAATTGTTGGCCGATAAAGATTTAGATTTGAAGATAAAGGTAGAGGTAAACAATGTGGACTTGATTTTCCAACTGCTGTACCGCACCAACTATGTGTCCATATTGGCCGAGTCTACCGTTTTGCACCACGAGAACGAGCTGAAAGCCATCCCCATAGACATGCCCGACAACCAAATAGAGGGCTGCATACACATGCTCAAAGATGCTTATCTCAAAAATGCGGCTCAAGAGTTTATCAAGATGCTGTGCAGCTCTACCAGCATCTTCACAAATTTCGCGCTCAAAGATATTTTGTTGTAGGTTGCGAAGGACAAGGCTGCACTGCGCAAATGGCAAGAAAAATCCCCTATCACCATGCTGGTGATAGGGGATTTGGCATTTTTTTAAACTGCAAATCGTGGTTGTCAGCGACGTGCCTGTACCAACGATTTACTTCATAGCTGCTACTTGCTTGGCCACTTCGTTCTCAGGATCTATGCTGAGCAGCTTGTTGGCGTAACTCTTGGCCGTCGCCTTGTCTTGCTTGACATTGTAGCTGTAGACCAAAAGGTAGAGATAAGCCTGCTTCAACATTGATATCTCGCTACTGTTTTTCTCTGCCTTGCCCTCTAATGAGGTGGATAGAACCTCGTAATATGGCTTAGCCAATCCTTGTTTACTATCAGGATCTAAGTTGGCATTGATCTGGCCACGCATATAATTGGCGTAGTTCTTATAGTTGTGGAATTTCTCTATTATCTGCGCATACACAGCATCTGCCTTTTTAAATGCCTCGTTGGCACCGGCTTGGTCGCCTGCGTGTGTCTTCTTCGAGGCAATCTCAGTGTAAAGCGTGCCAAGATTGTCAAGGGTCTCCATAGTCGTCTCCACGCCGGCGATGGATTTCTCGTAATAGAGCACGGCGTTGTCGTAGTCGCCTTTTTTGAGGTACACGTCAGAGAGGTCCTTGTCGATAATGGCAATCTGTTTGTCGTTACCCTTGTTCAGCTCGATAGCCTGATCAAAAGCCTTGATGGCCTCATCCCAACGCTCTGCCATTTGCAATGCGGTGCCATAGTATATATAATCTTCGCCGATGTAGTGCGCACTGTCGCTCTTGTTGAAAAGACGATCAGCGTAGTCGAGAGCCTGCTCTATCTGCTTGAGGTCGGTATAGTTGTAGAAAGCGATACGATTCCATCCTGAGCGGCGTGGATCTCGGCTCAATCCAGTCTTACAAATGTCTATGCTCTTGTCACGTTTGCCAAGAAGCCATGTTGTCATGGCATAGTAAGTGATGTCCTCGTCTTCCATCTTGCTCTTGTCTATCACCTTGTCATAGTAGGTCTCAGCTTTCTCATACTGCTGGGCTATGTAGAATATGCGACCGCACAGAGCATCAACGGGATAATCTGGACGCTGAGTACGCAGCTCCTCGAGATTGGCCACGGCTTCCTCGGGGCTTCTACCGCGCAAGATCATGGCATACTTGTAATAAGCCTCTGGATCTTTCGGGGCAAAATATTTGGCTTGTTGATAGTTTTCAGCTGCTGCGCCAGCATCGTCTTTGGTTACGGCAATGTCGCCCTTGAGCAAGAAAGCTTTGGCATACTTGTGATCGCGGGCAAGCGCATAATCCGCAAAGCGATCTGCGTTGACAGTGTCCTTCTCGTTGAGAAAAATCTTGCCAATGGCCACAAGAACCTCAGGATTTTTTTTGTTCTCTTTGTACAACTTCTTTACATTATCTTTGTAATCAGGACCTTTTGCCTTGATTACTTGCGTGGCTTGTTGCACGATAGCTTTGTTGTCTTGTGCCATTGTTGGCACCACTGATGCGAACGCAAGCGCACCTATCAATAAATATTTTGCTGCTTTCATAATTCTTTTAATCTAAATGTTAATGTTGCAAAGTTCTTTTATTGTATAAAACTGTTGTTATCTTGATTTTGTTGCCGCTATTCTGAAATATTAACATTTCTTACATTTATGTTACCCATGACGGGCAGCAGTCCGGTTTTCATAACTATGCGTTGTCCTTTTGGGCCTTCAATAAAATGTGCGAAACCCCAAGGCAAGCCTTGACGCGGGTCGTTGAGCAGTGCATAGATGGTTCTGATGAGTGGATATTCGCCGTTGTAAATGTAATATTGGTATGGCTTTCGGCCACTGGTGGGTGTAGCAGGATGCACATGGCTTACGCTCATCACACGAATGTTTTTGTTGAACGTAAGGTTGGTGGAGTCTCTTTTGTCGTTGAGCCAATTATTTCCAATGATACCAATGGCATTGGGGGTGTTCTCAACATATTTAATAACCTCTTCAGTTTTGTTCACCGCAGCCACGTTAGGATTGGCGATGGGTTTGCCTCCAAGGATGGAATCTTCTACATAATGGACAGTGCTTGACTTGGCATTGTCAAACACCACGGTGATCGTGCCACGTTTGGAACCCTTGTAAAGCTGTCCCCATGTGGTGATATGCCCGTTCATGATTTGCTCGATATCCTTCACAGAAATAAGGGTATCGGTGTTGTTTTTATTAATAATAAAAGCCAAAGCGTCGTATGCCAATTTCAGAGACACTGGCTTGAAATTCTTGGCTTGCAGGTTTTTCAGCTCAGACGGTTTAAAGTCGCGAGCCGTAAAGGCCAACCATGTCTTGCCCTCAAGCAACTGATTGATAGCATCAGACTCGTTGGTGTATATCGGTTTGACCTTGGCCTGTGGATAATCGTGTTCGAAGACGAAACGCTCTTCTTCTATAATGGGACTAAAACTTTCATCAGAGACGAAACTTATCGTCCCTGATGAATATGTATCTGTTCGGCCGTCTTTTCCCTTCTTGTTGTTGCAAGAAGAGAGAAGACTGGCAGATAGTGTTAATCCTACGATGAGGTAAGATGTTATTTTTCTCATAAGTTGTTATTACTGAAGCCTGAACTGCACAGGAACGTTGTACTTCACGCGCACGGCCGAGCCGTTCTGCTTGCCGGGAATCCACTTAGGCATGGACCTCACGACACGCTGTGCCTCGCGGTCTAACGATGGGTCGACAGATCTAACAATTTTCACATCTGTGATAGATCCATCACGCTCCACGACGAATGACACCGTAACGCGTCCTTGCACACCATTCTCTTGTGCCACAACGGGGTATTTGATGTTTTCGGAGAGATACTTCATCAAGGCGGCATCGCCACCGGGGAATTTAGGCATCTGCTCCACTACGTCGAACACCTTGTTCTCAACTTCTGGTTTGTTAGGTTTAACTGGCTCGTCAGCCACGCGCTCTGTCACTTTGAGCACCTCGCCTTTCTCGCTGTTTCCCTTCACATCGAGCGCACCGATAGCGGTGTTGGTCTTCATCAAGTCTTCCTGAGTTTTCATTTCCTCCTCGGGTTTCACGTCCTTGTCTTTCTTAATGACGGGTGCGGTAAACTTGATAGAAGACTTCACTTCTTTGACCACTTCCTGCTTTTTTTCAGGAATTTGGATATCTTTGCGCTTCACCTCTGCCTTTTTCTTAGGCTGGTTCAATGCCGACAACTCTGTCACTTGCTCGTTTTTCTGGTGCGCAGACTGATACCTATCGTATGCAGACTTTGCGATATAAAATGCAATGAACAGTGCAGCCAGCAACGTTATAACCACGATGGAGTAGATATTTCTCTTTGGGGTGGTCCTGCGGAGCTTATATGCGCCGAATTCCTTGTTCCTGCCCTCAAAGATAAGATCAGTCCACGCGTTGGTTGTTACATCAATTTTTGCCATTTCTTAACTTTTAATAGTTTCGATAGTGCTTACATCTTGACATTGTTCTTCTTGAGAAGCTCTATGTCATCCTTGTTCAGCTTGTCGATCACGTACTTACCTATGCTGCAAATCTGCATTTCGTCGAGAGCGTCCACGAGGTTTTTGTAGCTGGAATTGTCTGTGGCTTTGATGATGACTGTCATGGTTTGGATCTTTCCGTCCTCCAAATCTCCAGCCTTGATCTTGCTCAACTCCTTAGCATATATAGAGTCAGACATTTTGCCGTTAGGGTCGTCTCTTTTCTTGTCGAGTTTTGCCTTGGCTTCCATTACCTGCTTCACAGGTGTGGTTCCATCTTCTGTCTCATGGTTGAAGAGCACTTTGCGAATACCATCTCTTCCCCACGTGGTTTTTTTCATACAATCTGGCTTCTCGGGTTTGACCATACCAGCAACGTAGTATAATTGGTTGTCGGCAGCGCAATAGAGCGTGATGGTGTAAGATTCCTTTGTCACGGTCTTGTCTTGGTCGTTCAAGTTTTTATCGTTACTCGGCATACTCAATTCCATCGTCTGTGGTTTGGCCAAAGACGTACAGAGCATAAAGAACGTGATGAGAAGCATCATCATATCAACCATCGGAGTGAAGTCCACGCGGACATCCATCTTCTTCTGTTTGCTTTTTCCTTGCTTTGCCATTATGCGTCCTCCTGTTTCTTATATTGAGTGATGAGATAGTAACGGTTCTCGTTCATGTCTTGAAGTTCGCTCATGATCTTTTTCACCGTCTTGTATGGAGTTTTCTCGTCGGCTTTAATGGCGATTTTGGCATCGGGGTTGGCTTCTTTGGCTGCCTTCACCCAGATTTGGAACTCGCTCATAGCCGCGTCTCCTTCTTTACCTTTTACGGAGTCGGTTGGGATGCCATAGTTTTTGATAGCCTCCGGCATCTTATTCTTGTCCATATTGAGGTATGTTTGAAGGTCATTCATCGGCACGCCCCACATGGGATCGTCCGTAAACTTCTTCTGTTGTTCAGCTGTTAGCTGAATACCAAACTGACCGGTAACGTCTTGTAGAGCAGCCTCTTTGTCGGTGGTCTTATCCAAACTCATAAATATCTTGCCGTCATTGCTGACGAGGACATTGAGGACATTGCTTTCCGGAACCTTGATTTCGGACACCGAGCCCGGCGTGTTTACTCTCACTGGTTCTTGCTTCACAAATGTAGATGTGAGCATAAAGAATGTCAGCAAGAGTACCATCACGTCAGACATAGGGGTCATGTCTATCCAGATGTCACTTTTCTTAATTTTTACTTTACCCATAGCGATAAATATTTTAAAGGGTTAGCAAAAATTAAGCTTCATCCGCGTGGTTAACTTCGTATGTCTGAGCAATTGAATAACCTACCTCGTCGAGTGCGTATGTCAATTTATCAATCTTGTTGGTGAAGTAGTTATAGGAGATAACAGCGCACCAAGAAGTTGCGATACCGAAAGCGGTATTGATCAAAGCCTCAGAAATACCTGTTGAAAGGGCGAGCGAGTCACCACCACCACCAGCGGCCAAAGCTTGGAAAGAACGGATCATACCAGTTACGGTACCGAGCAGACCAGTAAGTGTACCCAATGTTACGATGGTTGCAATGATGGGAAGGTTCATTTGCAGGGTAGGCATCTCAAGCTGAGTAGCCTCCTCATGAGCCTGCTGTATCTTGGCAACTTTCTGCGCTTTTTTCAAAGAAACGTTTGCGCCACTATTCATATCCCTGTAAGCGTTGAGAGAAGCGAGCACCACATTAGCTACAGAACCTTTCATTTGGTTACAGAGTTGCTCTGCCTTGTTGAAGTCGTTAGCTTTCAAAGCAGCTTTGATATTGGCGACAAACTTGGTGAGGTTACCCTTGCCAAAAGCCGTCTTCAAAGCCAAAGCGCGCTCCACAGAGAGACAGAGTACGGTGAGCAACAATGTGTGGATCACTGGTACAACGACGCCACCTTTATAGATGGTACCGAGGATGTTAGCGGGAGCGTTAGCGTTATCACCACCTTGGAAGTTGTCGCCAGCGCCTAATACGAAATTAAAGATACATACAGCTGCAATGAAGCATACAACGATGATCCAGAATGCACCTCTAATTCCTGTGAAGCCTTCAGACTTCTTGACAGCCTTGGGGGCTGCGGCTTTTTGTGTAGTTGCCATAATCTTAAATTAATTTTTAGTTGTTAATAAATTATTTATGAATGTTTATTCTTCAAGTTGTTAGTTTATAGCTTTTTTCATCACGATTAATCTATATTTGTGTAGTGTTTTGTCGTGTTGATATTCGCAAAGATAACAACTTTTATGTAATTGCAAATATTTTCGCTTAGTTTTAACATTATTTTATTTCAGTTTGCCGATTGCCTCCTTTATGCGCCTCATAGCCTCGCGAATATTTTCGTCACTTGTGGCATAACTAAAGCGTAAACCACTCGGCTCGCCAAACGCGTCGCCGGCCACGGTAGCCACATGGGCCTCTTCGAGCAGGTACATAGCGAAGTCGGTGGAGCCGCTGATGGTGCGCTCGCCATCGCTTTTGCCGAAGAAGTAGTCGCATTTGGGGAAAAGGTAGAAGGCTCCTTGGGGCACGTTCACCTCAAGCCCGGGGATGTCTTGGGCCAATTTGACAATGAGGTCGCGGCGTCGCTGAAAAGTTTGGCGCATGTCTTCCACGCATGCCTGGTCGCTGTTATAGGCCTCGAGCGCGGCCATCTGGCTCACGTCGCAGGTGCCGCTGGTATATTGTCCTTGCAGCTTATTAATACCTTTGACGATCCATTCAGGCGCAGCCACCCATCCGAGACGCCATCCTGTCATGGCGTATGCCTTGCTCACGCCGTTACAGATGATGGTGCGAGCTTTCATGTCAGGGTGAGATGCAATGCTGGCATTTACTCCTATATAATTAATGTGCTCGTATATCTCGTCTGACAACACGAAGACGTCGTCATGCTCCAGCACCACCTTAGCCAGCTCGTCAAGTTCGTCGCGAGTGTAAACAGTGCCTGTTGGGTTATTGGGTGAGCAGAGTATGATCATCTTAGTTTTGGGCGTGATGGCTTGGCGCAGCTGCTCAGGCGTAATCTTAAAGTCTTGTTCGAATGGCGTGCGTATCACCACCGGCTTTCCTCCCGCTATTTTAACCATCTGTGGATAGCTCACCCAATAAGGTGCGGGGATGATGACCTCATCACCGGGGTTTACCAATGCGAGCACGGTGTTGCACACAGCTTGCTTACCCCCAGTACTCACGATTATCTCGTTGGCGCCGTATAGCAAGTGGTTCTCACGTTTGAGTTTATCCGAGATGGCCTCTCTCAGCGATAGGTAACCCGGCACGGGCGAGTATTTGGAGTAGTTGTCCTCAATGGCCTTTATGCCAGCCGCCTTGATATGGGCAGGCGTATTAAAGTCAGGCTCACCAACGCTCATGTTAATCACGTCTATGCCTTGCGCCCTCATTTCTACGCTTTTCTGAGACATAGCCAATGTGGCTGACGGTGCCAAACTGTTGAGACGATCTGATAATTGTGCCATAGTATTTTTTAGGGATATAGCTTATTGTGTTGCAAATATAATCATTTTATACATTAAAACGCAAGAATACTGGCGTTATTTTATAAAAAGGGACACATTTGTATAAGTATGTAACAAAAATAAAAACGTGACTTGCAGGTGCCGCACGTCACTCGTCATCAATTATAGAGAAAAGTTCTCCTCGCGTACTGGCAGACATAGTGCGGTGGTTCACCACTTTATAGATAACCAAAACAATACCTTAATTTTATTACCGTCAGCGTTTCACACCACAGACGAAACCTAATGAAACCCAATGGCGACAACCAGTAATAATATTGATTAATGGTAGGGGTGTGATTTAAGTGTATGCCATTTAGCAATTATCACAAACATTTAGTATAAAAAAAATTCCCGCACCCAAAATACCCATTTTTGGGTATGCCATTTATTTTTACATAATAATATAACATGATACCTTTGCATGTCAAAAAAATTATCATTAAGTTTCACACATATAATTCATAAAATGTCAACAAACTTTCAACATTCACTGAGAAACAGACTGAGAAGTCATCTTTTCTTGGGCCAATGCTTGCTGTTGCTACTCGCCCTTTGCGGTGCGAGGCTATCAGACACAGCTGGCCACGCCGCCAACCTTGCCACCGAGGTAGCCAGAGACACCGTCAAGCTTACGGTGACCGACGCCATGACGGGCGAGCCCATTCCTGGAGCCGTGGTGCGTACCTACAATATGGGCACCAGCGTGACCGATATTAATGGCCAATGCGCCATCGCGTTCAAGAATGGGCTCACCAAGACCAAGATTTCCGTTACCTACGTGGGCTACAAGCCTTATACCACAACCCTATCGGCAGGTTCCAAGGCGGTGACTGTCAAGCTCAGCGAAGACGCTCGCACTTTGAGCGGCGTAACCGTGACCTCCAAGCGAAAACACACCAACGTGATGCAACAGTCGGCCACTATAGACGAAAGCATGCTCGAGAAAGGTGGTGCCACCTCACTGGCCAAACTCCTCGAGACCATTCCCGGCGTTAGCTCTATCAGTGCCGGCAGTACGGTGGCTAAACCTGTTATACAAGGTATGCACAGCAGCCGTATTCTATTGATGAACAACGGTGTAAAACTGGAAAGCCAGAGTTGGGGCAACGACCATGCGCCGGAAATTGACTACACAGGTGCCAGCATGGTAGAGGTAGTGAAAGGCGCAGAGTGCATTCGCTATGGATTTGGCGCCATGGGAGGTGTTGTATTGCTCAACGACGCGCCATTACCCTATGGGCATAAGAAGCCTATCGTCAAGGGGGTTGCCAACATCGGCTATGACACCAATGCACGAGGGATAAGCGGTTCAGGAAGCATTGAGGCTGGCTGGAAGAATTTCGGCATGCGTCTGCACGGCAATTATACCCGTGGCGGAGACTACCATACGCCAGAATACATCATGAACAACACAGGCTACAACAACATCAGCATGTCGGCCATGGGTGGTTTTGAGAACAAGCGCATCACTGCAACAGTGCTTACAAGTTTGTTCTACCAACGCTCTGGCATATATTTTGGCAGCCAAATATCCGACTTGGCGCAACTACAAGAACGTTTCCGTATTGGCCGGCCAACAGAGTCGTCATTGCAACCATTCACTTACGACATTGGCATACCATTCCAGCAATCACAGCATTTCACGTTGAAGGGCGAGGTGAAATATCGTATCAATTCAAAGCAATCACTGGATTTGACTTTGTCGTTCCAAGAAAATTTGCGACAGGAGTATGAGAATCGTATGAAAAAGGAGTGGAGCGTCATCCCGATGCAAGACCTCATATTGAAAACATACAAGGGCGACCTGTCATATCGTGCCTCATGGAAGCCTTTCAAGATGTCTACCTATGCAGGCGTAGCAAACACATACCAAATAAACTACAACTTCCCAGGCACCAAGAACCCTGCCTTCGTACCGAACTTTGCGGCTCTCACCATGGGTGGTTTCCTGTTGCAAAAGGCTACTTTCTTCGACAAATTGCAATGCGAATTGGGCTTGCGTTACGACTTCAGGGTAATGAGCGTGAGCGGTTACACCACGCTGAACAAGTACGACTATTACGACGACTTCAAGGTTTACAGTAATTTCACCTCGAGCTTTGCCACTCACTATCAGTTTAACGACAACTGGGACATGCGCGCGAATATCGGGTGGTCGTGGCGTCCACCAGACATCAACGAGCTTTACGCCATCGGACTTCAAGAAGGTTCTTACTGGGTGGTGGGCAACCGAAACCTGAAGAGTGAGCGCGGATGGAAGTCCATCATGGGCGCAAGGTATCGCAACACATGGGTATCCGTGGAGCCAAGCATATTCTACCAGCGCATCAACAGTTATATATACGACCATATCGGCTATGGTGCCGATCGCTTTCACAACAGTCCAAGTGGAAAATACGCCAAATTCATGTACGACCAAGACGACGTCAGGCTGTGTGGTGGCGACATAGAAGCCACTGTAACCCCCATCAAAGGGCTCAGTGTCGTGGCAAAGGGTGAATGGATATTCGCGCGCAACGTCACGCGGGACGACTGGTTGCCTTTCATGCCATCGGACAAATATGGACTGTCGGCGAACTACGAACGCATCTTCGGTGCAGAGAAAAAGATTAAGGCGTCGTTCTCCCTCTCCGGCAACTATGTCACAAAACAGGAACGTTTCGACCCCAACAAGGATTTAGTGGCTGTATCGCCCGACCCCTACTTCTTGCTTGGCGCCACGGCGGATGTCGCCTACAAGTTACCCGGCAACCGCGAAATAAAAGTGATGTTGGTAGGCGACAACATCCTCAACACATTATATAAGGAATACACAGACCGATTTAGATATTATGCGCACGAACGTGGCATGAACTACTCTTTACGCACAATCATTAAATTTTAAGAAAATGAAGTTACAGAATAAGACATATAAAATGATACGTTCAACAGTTTTGGCGTTAGGATGTAGCTGCATACTTGCCGCTTGTTCTACCAATGATGTTGATGATTTCTTGAAAACAATAGTAAAAGCTCCTCCCGCTTCTATCGAGTACAACGGCAAGGGGCACTCACAGATATACGCAGTGAGCGCCGTGCTCAGAATGGGCTTCAAGGGTGGTAACATAAAGGTTGGAAACTTTGGCGCCGACAACAGTATTGACAACACTTACGACCAAGACTCGTACAACATGATAAGCGTGAACACGGACAAGCCGACAGACTATCCGCTCATGCAGCAAATTGAGATAAGCAAGGGCGACAACGGTCAAATGCAAATTACCAGCCAGCGCGACCACTTTGACGTAGTTGCGTCAGATGACGTTTATTATGGACTTGAGCTTACATATTATGGAGCCAACCACCAACAAATAAACGGTGAGTTCATACAGTTCTATTACAAGAAAAACGGAGACCCAGACCTCGACAACTCCACACTGGTACAGCACCAACACTTCTTTACCATTGGCAACGAGGTGTTGCAACACAGATACACCATAGACGGTAAGACCATAGCCAAGAACAGCAAGCAGGGTTTTTATCCACACACGCTGGACAAAAAACCAACATACTACCCTGATCTTACCTTTGAGATGGAGGGCGACAAGTTAAAGACCTGCGACATCACTACTACCAATGCGCTGCTTGCCCCAGAAAGTGGGAACAAATCAGAAACCATGCCTTACGACAGCACATTGGTAGACAAAGCTATAAATGTATTCCCTACGCTGAAAAAAAATCAAGCCACATGGACAGAAAATGGCTTTAAATTCTTTCAAACGCTCACCATGCCGCATGCGGCCGAGCTTGCCAACAAGTTGTTTACATACCAATACCGAGATACCGACCCATTTGAGAAGCAATTGGGATATGAATATCAAGAAGGTAGCGGCGACGGCGGCGTGGTTGACGATGGCACAAACGCACTGAGACAAAGGCAAGGCGATTTCGTAGAATTGCTGCATCAATGCCGAAAGATTGGTGCCGGGCCAAACAATTTAGACAGAATGGGATTTAAGGGTGTGCTGCAGTTTAGCCAAGCCAATACCGAATTTGCCATGCAAATAAGCCTGTGCAACATCGTATCGCAAATGGATAAATCAAAGAATGCCATTTGGCCCAAATATGGAAATGATAATCCAGATGCCAACTCAGAAACTTGTTCAGAAATTCCTACGCTCGGACTTGGAAAAGGTAGAGGACTTTACAATTTTAATGAGATAAAATCAGAATGGAGTAATCACGACATTGACATTCCACTTACATTCCGCGTAATCGCGGACATGAAAGATGGAGACGAGAAGTTCGCGGAAGATTTCAAAAAGTTCTATCCTCACATGAACACCAATGAAATCAAAAATTATTTCTTTAATCCTCAATATTTGCTGTCAAGGAATCGCAAGAATATATTCGTCATGTAGGCTTCAGCTAAATGGAAGGCATTTGTGCGCCATCATTCCTCACAAGGCTAATGCGTTTTCCTGACTAAGGGAATTGTGCATACATGGCTAAGAGAAGCGAGAGTGTTTAGCAAAGTGCCTGTTATACTGGATTATCTAATCAAGACATTTACATAAAAAATAAAATGAAAAAATATAGTTTCTGTTTCGTTCTTATATTGATGTTATGTACATCATGTGATGACTTCATCTTTGGCAACATGAACATCAATTACAACGAAAATCCACTTGAGCACAAAGAGGTGCCACACAGCGGCGCGGATGCCATGGTTGACAGCTTGCAGAAAAAAGCTCCTTTTGGCAATGCCATGAACAACCCCGACCAAGATGGTGCATTCAACAACTGGGCACGCTGCATAGTCATGTTCAAGGAAGGACACTCACACGGCGATGAAAAATTTCATGGCAATTATGTTTACCCAGCAGCGCCATGGAGACAAGAGGAATTTGTCGTAGTCGAAAACAACTCACAAAAGTTTCCTACTGTAAAGGTGGAGTGGGAAAAAAGCATTCAAACCGTTTTCGAGAAAAAGTTAGGCAAGCCCACTCCCCAGCAACCTTACATTCGCCTTATTGGTGGAGATAAGAACCTTTGGGGTATATGCTTGTACTTCTTGGATAAAAACGGGAAGCTGCTTAACGATGAGATATACAAGCACTCCGATGAGTATCAGATATTCTTTACCATCAGCGACGTGGACGATAAGGGTAACCCATACAAGATTGAAGACTGTAGAGGTACATGGGAAGTTGACAAAAATGGGAAAGATGGCAAAGTAGATGAACAGCCTGTCGTATCACCTTATTTCGAAGGAGTAGATAAGGACGAAAGTTTAGGTCACGATATCTTCATGCGCAGACAAAACGCGACCAAGAATTTGTTTGAATATGCCTACCGTGACACATGGCATCAGAACGCTATGGCAGACGGTATGCGCGAGTTTTACAACATTAGGTTGCTGCCACCCCTTGATGCCACCGATGCTAATTCATGCGTTTCCTATGACAAGGACTGCGTAGGACTAAAAGGACATATCAACTTTTACTATGAGGCTAACGAGCCTTCATCTAATTTTAGACCTGAAATAGATGGACGATATGGGTCTGGAGAGAATAAAGACACATGGCCTTTCATGGTTAAAGGTTTTTCTGGTGAGTCTGTAGTATATAGCCGTCCTTCATACATATTGCCCTACTTCTATCTTTCCGTAAGAGTAATGAAATGTCAAAAGGGAAAGAAGGCATATATTCCTAAGGCTACCATTGCCAACAAGGAACTTGACTATGCTGGATATTGGGACTGGATGAAGAGCGAAAAAGCCTGCGCACCATTCTATAATCCTTTCTGGCAATCGAAGAATACGACCCTCGAGGTTCCTGAATGGAAAGAGCTTATACGCTTCAACATACCTATCAAGGTATATTGCAACAGGTTCGATTCTGACCCGACAAATGTTTCTCCAGCAGAACCATATTATTTCTACTTGGGCAGAGAGATTGGATTATCAGGAAAACAGGCATACGAAGCAAGCCAAAACGTAAGGACGCATGGCTTTGGCGCGTTTGGCAACTGGTTCCTCTAATTCTTAAAGATTACATGCGACAAAAAACATCACAACAAATAAACAAAAATAAGGATATGAAAAAAATAAATTACACCTTGATATTAGCCTTCATGGCATTATCAACCCTTTTCACAGCATGCCAGAGAAATGGAGACATGCCAGACAGAACTGACGCAAATTCAACAGTAGACCACCTCATTTTCAAAGAAGTTTTTTACATTGGTTACTGCACTTATAGGGATTTGTCTTCCATGGGATTCAAAAGCCAATATAGCAGATACGAGGATGCCAACTATCTGGTGATATACAATCCTACCAACAAACCGATATCGCTTGCCAATATGGCACTCGCATATCATGCCGTTGACCCAAGTATCCAATTTTCGTTCCAAAAAGATGGAACTGGAGATTTTACCAAAAGGTATTATGGCATTGGAGGAATGTCGTACTTCCCCAACGACCCTGTAACAAAAAAACCACATATTATACAGCCAGGCGACAGTGTCATCGTAGTGAAGTATGCGTGTGATCACAAGAAGAAATTCCTTGCCGAGAATGAGATCACAGAAGAAGAGGCAAAGAAAGATTACTATGGCTGGGAGGCTCTGCCCGACTATAGTAAACTTCCAAAGGACAAGACCTTTGAATTGTGCAACCAGCATTCACCGAAAAATGGAATGTGCGATCCTAACGACAAATTTGACAACAAGGATATTCCAAACATGCGTGACCTTGTTTTGTGGGATGAACTTCCATTTAAGGGGCCAAGCCAGAGTATGCGCATGGCTTTGGTGAAGCTCCCTGATGGTGATGCATCCAAACCTCATACCAAAGACGAAAACGGATTTTATCCTGACGAATCGCCACGTTCACGCAACAATTGGTATCGACTATATGATTTGTATGGAACCGAGCAGGACCAAATTAATGACGAGACAGATCCGCTGAAGAAAAGAGAATTAGAAAAGAACAGAAAATACCCAACGGCATACTACCACATGATATATAACACAACTGGTATGGGAGGCATCAATGCTATTGAGCTGAATTACAATTGGGTTGTCGACTTCCTTACCATTTGTCCTTCGACAGATAAGAAAATGGACTTGCTGACAGGTCCAAGCTCTGTAACAGTATATGATGCTACAGGACACCCCGTAATGGAAGGAACAGAAGAAAAGAAAGAAAAAGTATGGTGGTACGACAGAGGAACGGCAAGTGTCTGCAAGCGTATATTTGGAATTAACGACTTTTCTAATCCCTCTTTCGATCCCTCACAATTACAAGGCGCGCTGATTCGTCGTAACAATGGAAAGGGATTTGTAGCCGAAATGAGTTCCGCACTGAACTTCACGAAAGGTGTACCTTCTCTGTGCAGACGCGACAGCAAGGGCAAGCCGTTAGACATGACCGCATACTGGAAACAAAACTCCATTAACGCGCGTACCCCAAAAAAATGATGGCACGTTGAGGCACAAAACCTCTTGAGGACATTTACACTACAAGATGCAAGCTAACGATTCTGAACATCGAACGCTTGCCACGCAGCACACATAGCTTGCATCTTGTTCTTGAATATCCGCATAACAACGACGCTACCTCGGGAGTATCTGAAGCTTCTTTCATGTAGTAGCAAGAGTAGAAACATACAAAGATGACAAAACTACAATAATCTATAAAATAAGACCAATAAATGAAAAAGATGATGCTATGCGCATTGGCAACAATTGCGCTTTTCGCAAACTGCACGCGTGACGGACAACCAGAAGAAAAGAAAAATACCGCTGAGACAGAAAGTGCAGACTTGATCATAAAAGACATTTACTATGCTGGAGACTTCGTGGAGACACCTTACGGCAACAAATCTGAAGAAACGGATGATAAGTTTATTTCCGTCTACAACCCAACCGACCATGACATAAGTCTTGAGAACATGGCCTTGGCACTATGTCAATACAACGCTGTAGACAAAGTCAACTTTGAAAAGCCTAATTGCGATTATAGGCAGAAAGCATTTGGCGTTTCCAACATGATTGGTTTCCCCAAAGATAAAAGTGGCATGCCATACACCGTAAAGGCAGGCAAAACTATTGTTATTGCCATGAGAGCCATTAACCATGCGGAGGGATACAAGAAGTACTTGACAGAGTATGGAGAGGACCCAACCAAATACAAAGGTGTCGAAAAACTGATCGACCTTTCCAAAGCCGACTTTGAATGGGGACAGAATGGAAACGACAACGTTCCACACATGACGTTCCTCTATTGCAAGGAAAACGACAAAGAACAGGAAAAACGAATGAAAGAAGACAAATCGAAAGTCGGAGTATGGGATGAAGACGACGATGAGTATGTACCTTTCGGATTTGAGCGTAACTTCACCATTGCGCTGATACGTTTGGCAGAACCCATTGAGAAGATAAAAGAGAATATGAACAATGCCAAAGTAAACGAAGCATTGCTAAGAGAAATCGAAGAGCCGACGGCAAAGTATGGACGCTATGTCATGTGGAACGAGAGTGGACATCACTCACATTCACAAATTCTCATGTTCTTGCCCAATCAATGGGTCGTGGATGCCGTAAACGTAAGGTTCAAAGGAAATACCACCGAAAAAAGTTTCCCTATATCGGGTACACTGGACAAAGGCTGGAATGGCGTGTACGACAAAGCTGACGACAAGTTAGAGGTCGGAGCAGGCAAGATGCTTACCAGACGCTTTGATGGAAAAAGATTATCCGATACAAACAACTCATCGGTCGACTTTGAGGTCAAGAAAGTGGTAGTGCCCGCGAAATAAGAAGGAACGGACTGCATAAGTCTTGCCCTCACTCGCCCAACATCATGAAATAGGTTTTACCTAAATATGTTTAATTTAATATTTTTATAGTATGAGAAAGATTTACATGTTAACAATGAGCCTGTTCATTTGCATGGGTGCACTGGCAGGCAACAACGGCACTATTGGTGACAATTTGAAATGGGCGTTTGCCGATGGCACGCTTACCATTAGCGGAACTGGAGAGATGGAACACGCAGATGGTAACTCAGGGTATGCGTGGGGAACAGACAACAACACATTAGACCGTTCCTTAATCAAAAAAGTAGTCGTAGAAGAGGGGGTAACAAGCCTTGGCGAATACATCTTTTGGGATTGTCTAAGTCTAACGGAAGTAAATTTACCAAACTCACTGACGACACTTAGGAAAGAATGTTTCAAACATTGTACTGCCCTCAAATCCATAACATTACCTGACAACATCTCCATGATTGACGAGAGTGCTTTTGAGGAATGTAATGCTTTGGAAACCGTTACTTTCCCGAAGAGTTTGAAGGAAGTGAGTACAAAAGCATTCTACAACTGCAATCTTAAGAAGGTAGATCTTTCAGAAACACAAGTAGAAACAATTGGCATGGGAGCTTTTGCTCACAATGCTCAATGTGAAGAGGTGTACTTGCCAAAGACACTCAAAACCTTCGAAGGTGAAGACGAGGGTGCATTTTCTGCCTGTGGTGTGAAGAAAGCCGTATGTAGTGCAGTAGAGCCTCCCAAGACAATAAGTGGCGTATACGATTTTATAACAGGTGAGAAGAAAACAGATCCTGTTGAATGGGTAGACATTTTCAGTGGCTTTGATGAGAATTTCGTATTGGAAGTGCCAGCAGGAAGCGAGGATAAATACAGAAGCGCAAACGGCTGGAAAAATGCAGCCAACAACATTGCTACTGGTATCCGTGGTGTTAAGGCGTCTCAGGGAAAGGTTGGTGTGTACGACATCACTGGCAAGAGATACATGAACCATGCTGATGCACAAACAGTCAACACATTGCAACATGGCGTTTATATCATCAATGGAAAAAAAGTGTTAGTTAAATAACACACTCATTTATCCCCACCCATAGAATGTATTAAAGATGTACCTTAGAAAAACATGCATAGAGACAACAAATTCCGCGCATCATAAAATAAAGGTTATTCTATACATACTGGAGGTGGGGATTTTTTATTTTATCAAATTTACCTTAGGCTATACCTCGTGTTACAAAAAAAACACAAGATAAAAAAGACTATTGCTGTCCGTTAAAACTTTTTGAGCCTAAAAATTAGGGCTGGATTCCTTCTGACTTCGTCACTTTTTCAAGACATATTTGTAAGTACTTGATAATCATTGCTTATCTTTGTTGCTTAGGGTGACGTGCAAAAAGGCGAGTAAAGTAGCAAGCTCGACCCCCCTTATACGAAAAATAATCTGATTTTTTACATTCTTGCCAAGAAGTATCGGATGATTTATATTTCTGAGTGACACGATGACGAAGTCAGGAAAAAGCAGTGGAAGTACAGAGAAAGGAAAGATGAATTACACACTTTTAAGGACACTACCAGAATCACTTTTTATACTAATAAATTAAATATGAGGAAAATTTTTACATCTTTAGTGTTGCTATGCGCAACAACCTTGGCTTTTTCCGCCCCTGTGGGCAGACAACAAGCCCGACAGGCTGCATTGGCTTTTATCAAGAGCCATGCAAGCTCTAACTCCCATGTCGCTACACGAGCTTCACAAGCCGCACCCTCGCTCAGCGAGGTGGCAAGCACCAATGCCTACTACATTTTCAACGTAGGCAAGGGACAGGGCTTCGTCATCGCCTCTGCTGACGACCGCACGGCTGACGTGTTAGGTTACGCAGAAGAGGGAACATACGACGAGCAGCAATGTCCGGCATCGCTCAAGATGCTCTTGGCACAATATCGACAGGAGGTGCGCATGCTGAACGACATGCCTGCCGCCACGAAGCCAGCCACCACCCGCGCCGGCAGAAAGCTGCAGCCCATCGAACCGTTGCTGAAATCCACATGGAGCCAGTACGGTCCCTACAACCAACAAACGCCCATGCACAAAGACAAGCACTGTGTCACGGGATGCGTCGCCACGGCGGCAGCCCAAATTATGGGCTACTACCAGTATCCAAAGAAGGCTCCCGCCATGCCTGCCTACACGGCTCCGTCGGCTCATCTGCAAGTATCCGAGCTTACCGAGAGTACCTTCGAGTGGAACGACATACTGCCTTCGTACCGCATTCCCACCACCCAGCAGCAGCAAGACGCTGTGGCTAAGCTGATGAGGTACGTGGGACAGGCGGTGTACATGGATTATACCGCTGATGATTCGGGTGCCGATTCCTACAACGTCATATTGTTCCTTACCCGATTGTTTGGCTACTCTAAGGACATGCACCGGGTTTTCAGAGACCGCTATACCAGCGAGGAATGGTGCAACCTGATATACAATGAGTTGAAAGCCAAACGACCCGTATATTACTTTGCCGAAGATGTGGTGTACAACTATGGTCACGCCTTTGTCTGCGATGGCTATAAGGAAGGCGACTACTTTCACATCAACTGGGGTTGGGGAGGTCAATTCAACGGCTACTATCGCCTGTCGGTTCTTTCGCCACGCGAATATGGATTTACGCAACTGCCCAGTATCTACACGCGCGAGCAAGGAGCTATCATCGGATTCAGGCCAAGCGAAGGTGCTGATGTATTTCCAAAAGTTGTGGACGTCAAGGAGATGACGCCCCTACAAGATCAAAGCAGATCGAACAGTGGCGATGACTTCACGGATTTTGACGTCACCATGAAATGCGTGAACAATTACGGCGAAGCCTTTGATGCCGATTGCGGCATAGGCTTTTGGCAGGGAGGTAGATTGGTAACCGCCGTGAAGCTGTTCAGCTCTACGTTCAAGACCGACGGCAAGATACAAAGAAACGAAGCGAACTTCAAAATACCGCACACCCTCGCCAACGGAAAGTACACCGTGCTACCCGTTTACCGCATACAAGGCGAAAGCGAATGGAAAGCCTGTGGCGGCATTGGAGACATGGCGCAGGAGATAGAGATTACCGACACGGAACTGAAGACCTCCACTGCCAAGCCTGTTCTGGAGGTGAAGAAAGTAGACGTGAAAGGTAGCAAGGAGGCAGGACGTCCCCTGTTCGTAACCCTCACCATAGAGAACAAGGGCGACGAGCTGTACGACACCTTCGACATGCTCTTCAAGTATGACTATGTTGCTTCTACCACCACCTTCTTGCCAGCACGACAGACGACAGACGTGGTGTTTGAGCTTTATCCAAAGGAGGTTGGAGAGTTCGACTACTCCTTCGAATGCAAATCGGGCGCCACTATCAGCTCTAAAGGAAACATTACCATTACTGAACCTAAGTCGCAAAACCTTCCTTCGGTTGAGGTGAAAATCGAACAAAGTGAAGAAAACGCTTTCCAAGCTCCTGCCATGAGGGGGAAACTCATTGTGACCAACAGCGAGAGTGCTGACTATTGCGGCGGTTTTGACATTGAGCTGCGTTGCAAGAAAGGCAATACAGACGAGGCTTATTTTGAAAACAAAATATCACTGACAGACATCATTCCCGCCAACAGCACGAAGGAAATACCGTTCTCGATAGACAACGTTGCCGCTGGGGCACAATATGCCATTTACGTAGATGGCTACAAGGTAGAGAAAGAAGAAGACTTCATCCAAGGTGGGATGAAATACGTACCTAAATGGGAGCGCATTCTCAAGACACCGTTCTACATGGCAAAAGACGCACCAACAGCAATCGCTGTTCCGCACATCAGCCATGAGCCAATGCTCATATACAACCTGCAAGGTGTACTGGTAGGCAAAGGCGAGCAACAGCTCGAGTCACTGCCAAAGGGCATCTACATCATCGGTGGCAAGAAAGTAGTTAAGCGATAACCACTATCCTCATCAGCCCATTCATCTTTTCGACAAGGCACAGAAACTTTCTCGTGACCTTTTCGGAGTTGAATGGGCTGTTGCATGTCCTTGCATGGACAGCAGTTCTAAAAAAGTAGGCATTCTCCAAGAACTGCTCCAAGACGCTCTCATCTGAAACATTACGAAGGTGTTTCAAGATGAGGAGACTCACCATCAGACGGATGGGTTTGGCCATACGGCCATTGTCCTTGCTGTAAAGAGGGGCAAAAGTAGCGAGGCGGTTATGCCCCACAAAAGCAGCTAACGCCGTATGCTTGTTTTTTTTACAAAATCCGGCTTTGGTTCACGTATTGACAAATCGTGTTTTTATCATAGATTTTTTTGTCCAAAAGCGTCGCGTTGGCGGGCAGCTCGGGAGCGTCAACACCGTTTGGCACAGTGAATGAAGCCGTCTCCACACGTATCTCATCCCACAATCCGCGCTCAATAAAACTGTTGAGCGTCACGGTTCCCCCTTCGACAATGAGGCTCTGCCGGTGGTTAGCGTAGAGATAGTCAAGCATTGCGCCAATGTTGTCAAAACATTTAAACCACGAAGGCACGCCCTCTGCGTTGTGCGTCAAGACCAATCGCTCGGGCGACGGCCCACTCCAAAGACGCACGTTCAGGCGCGGATGGTCTGCGTTGACGGTCTCACGCCCCACGAGTATGGCGTCGTTCTCGGCGCGCAGCTTGTGCACCAACATCTTGGTGAAAGACGAGGAGAGCGCCAACGGCTCAACGCGCGCCGCTCCCGCGCTCCGCGCGTAAGCGATTTTGTGGTTTGCGGTCTGCGCCCATTTCAAGATGATATAAGGGCGTTTTTCGTTGCTCACGACGATAAACTTGCGGTTCAGGGCCAAACACTCGCGCTCAAGCACGCCCACGGTCACCGGGATGCCGGCCTGCCTGATGCGCTCGATGCCTCGCCCGCGCACCTCGGCGTATGGGTCCACGCACCCACAAACCACACGGCGCACGCCCTTCTTGACAATGAGGTCCGCGCATGGGGGCGTCTTTCCCCAGTGCGAGCAAGGCTCCAGCGACACGTAGATGGTAGCCTCGACAAGCAGTCGCTCATCGGCCGCGCGGACAGACCCAAACGCGTTCACCTCGGCGTGCGCCTCACCACACCGCACGTGATAGCCTTCGCCGATGACGCGCCCATCGGCGCTCACGATGACTGCTCCCACCATCGGGTTGGGCTTGGCGTGCCACTGTCCGCCGCGTGCCAACTGCAAGCAGCGGCGCATGTACATCTCATCCAAGGCACGCCGCCTGTCATCGAGCAAAGAAGCGTCTGTTTGCTTATCCATTTATCTATTTTTTTAGGTCGCGCCAACATGCCTCGCCCACATCAGGGCGTGAGCGGGCGTTATTGTTTGCGGTCCATTCGCACCCGCATCTTGCCAATGTAGATGCCGTGCTTGCCATTCTGGTCCACCGGTATGGGTTTGCCATCAAGGTTTTTGACATAGCGCAACGCCTTGAAGTAAGTGTGGCTGTGCCCACCCAACACAAGGTCAATGCCGCGCGTGCGAGCTATCACCTCTTGGTCGCCGACACCGTCTGTTATCCATCCCAAATGGGTAACGCAGATAATAAGGTCGCATTTTTTCTTCCTCAGCGTGTCTACCATCTTTTGCGCCGTGGTCACCGGGTCGAGATACACGGTGCGCTCGTAGTTCTTGCGGTCCACCATGCCGTCCAGCTTGGTGCCCAATCCAAACACGCCTATGCGCAACCCCTTGCGCTTGATAATGACATAGGGCTTGACCAAGCGGTCCAAGCCATACTGCGAAAATTTGTAGTTGGCGCACACCACGGGGTAGTTGAGCTTGCTAACCACGCGCGCCAAGTTTTTCAACCCGTAGTCGAACTCGTGGTTACCGAGCGTGCCGGCGTCGTAACGCATCATGTTCATCAACCCGACCTCCACGTCGCCCTTGAACAATGTGTAGAAAGAAGAGCCCTGCGAGAAATCGCCACTGTCAAAGAGCAACAAGTCCTTGTCCGCCTTACGCTCCCTCTCGAGCATGGCCACGCGGCGCGCGAAACCGCCCCTGCCGGCCAACATCGTGTCGGCCAGCTGCGCGCTCAACGGCAACACACAGCTGTGCGTGTCGTTGGTATGTAGCACCGTGAGGTACTTTTGGGCCGTGGCCGACATTGCCGCGAGGGTCAAGGCCACCGCCAAAACTATCGTTTTTGTCTTCATGGGTTCACTATTTTTATACGTCCTTCCACTTGGCTGTTCACCGTCTTGCCCGCGGCCGTCTGTGCCTTAAAGTAGCGAGCTATCAACGCACGCACGTTGTTCTCTGCCCCTTGGGGCGAGTTCACGCCAGTCTTGGCCTTGAAAGCCTCAAGCCCATCGTTTCCCTGCGCCAGATAGTCGAGCGTGGCCACCCTGTAGGTGCGGCTCTCATCCACCGGCTTCCCGTGCACCAAAGCTTTCGTCAACCGTCCGTCGGTGGTTATCTCAAGCTCCGCGCCACGACTCAATCCCTCGCCACCGCGCTTGGCCATCTGCTTGAACAGTTCTGTCACCTTGGCCCCCGAGAGCGTGAGAAAACATACCTTATTCTCAAACGGGGCCACGTTGAGTATGTCACCAAGGGTAACTTCTCCTTCCGCGAAAGCTGCCCTAATGCCGCCCATGTTATAGATGGCAAAGTCTGGGTGCTCGTTATAGTCGCCCCCACTCCACAGCAGGATGTCCGCCAAAAGGTTGGAAAGCGCGCTCTCAGGACGCTGGGCGGCCATGTAGCGAGCCACTCGGCCCACCACCGGGCTCATCAGGCTGTCCACCTTAGCCTTGTAGGGGCGCAAGAAAGCTTGCGCGCGCTTGTCTGGGTTGGCGTCATACTTGCCGTCCACCAACACCCGCGTGCGCTCCACGCTGGTCATCACATAGGGGGTGTGGCACGACGACACCGCCAACGCCAACGCCCAAAGTGCCGAAAACACTATTCTTTTTCTCATATTTTTGTCCGTAGTATTTTGTTACAAATTTACGTTTTTGGTCTCATTTCCCCACCTCCGAACAACATTTTTACACATGTTCTTTTCATCGGTGGGGCGTCAAGCCATGCTAAAACTCACTGCTGAAATGGAAGCGAAGGCCCTTGAAGTCTTGCCGCGCCATGCTCAGCATGTACGAGGAGTCGGCCAAGAAAACGTCGCGTCCTTCCATGTCCTTGGCCATGTATTGGTATTTGCGCTTCTTGAAATTCTCCATCTCCGCTTGGTCGTCAGCCTCTATCCAGCACGCCTTGTACAGATGCACCGGCTCCCAGCGGCACTTGGCGTTGTACTCGTGCTCCAGCCGGTACTGTATCACCTCGAACTGCAATTGACCCACGGTGCCCACGATGCGGCGACCGTTAAACTCGTTGACGAACAGTTGGGCCACACCCTCGTTCATGAGCTGTTCCAAGCCCTTGAAAAACTGTTTCGATTTCATCGGGTCGTCATTCTCAATATATTTGAATAGCTCTGGCGAGAACGACGGAAGCCCACGGAAATGCAAATCCTCTCCCTCGGTGAGGGTATCGCCTATCTTGAAGATGCCGTTGTCTGGCAGGCCGATGATGTCCCCGGGATAAGCCTCGTCGACGGTGCTTTTGCGCTGCGCCATAAACTGTGTGGGCGACGAGAAGCGCACCGTCTTGTCCAAACGTATGTGGCGATAGGGCTGGTTGCGCTCAAACTTGCCCGAGCACACCTTGCAAAAGGCTATGCAACTGCGGTGGTTGGGGTCTATGTTGGCGGTGATCTTAAACACGAAACCCGTAAATTTGGGCTCCTCCGGTTTCACCATGCGCTCCTCTGCCTTGGTGGGCCGTGGGCTTGGCGCAATCTCCACGAAGCAGTCAAGCAGTTCCTGCACGCCAAAATTGTTGAGCGCCGAACCAAAGAACACTGGCGCGGTGGTGCCTGCGAGATAGTCGTTCACGTCCAGCTCAGGGTACACACCGCTCACCAGCTCAAGGTCATCGCGTAGGCGGGCGGCCTCCTGCTCGCCCACACGCTCGTCCAAGGCCGCGGAGCCAATGTCGACGGCCACTTTCTCGGTGACACGTTGCTTGTTGGGGGTAAAGAGGTTGAGCTGTCGCTCGTAGATGTTGTACACGCCCTTGAACTTGAGTCCTTGCCCGATAGGCCATGACAGGGGTCGCACGTGTATCTGCAATTCATGCTCCAACTCGTCCAGCACGTCAAATGGGTCGCGCCCCTCGCGGTCCATCTTGTTGACAAAAACGATAACGGGCGTGCGGCGCATGCGACACACCTCCATGAGCTTTCGCGTCTGCGCCTCCACACCTTTGGCCGAGTCGACCACGATGATGGCCGAGTCGACGGCGGTGAGCGTGCGGTAAGTGTCCTCCGCGAAGTCTTGGTGTCCGGGGGTGTCGAGTATGTTCACCTTGTATGGCTCGCCATCGCGCCCATCTGGCAGGTAGTCGAACTCCATGACCGAGGTAGACACCGAGATGCCGCGTTGCTTCTCTATGTCCATCCAGTCTGATGTGGCGGTTTTGCGTATCTTGTTGCTTTTCACGGCTCCGGCCACTTGTATCTGCCCACCGAAGAGCAGAAATTTCTCGGTGAGGGTGGTCTTGCCGGCGTCGGGGTGTGAGATGATGGCGAATGTTCGCCTGCGTTGTATTTCGTTCATTGTGTGTTATTATGTCGATAATGGTGGTTGCTGACTTCCACGCGGCTACCTCGGGCCCATGCCCACAGGCGCCAACGCGCGCGAGTGTCAGACGCTGTCGTCGCCAAAGTCGAGGCCCTCGTCGCGGTCTTTCACGTAATAGTCGCTAAGCATGCCCACGAAGGTGGTTATCTCTTTCACGGCGTGGTCTGTGTCTGGCGATATTTCCTTGTTTTGCAATCGCAGCATCATGATGCCGTAGAGGGCGTTCAGGCAGGTCTCCACCTCGCCAGCCTCCTTACCGCCTTTTTGCCGCAACTCCACGATAAAGGGCAGCACCTTGTAATACTCGGCGTTGTAAAAAGGGAATTTAGACGAGGCTAACAACCGGTTGTGAAAGTCGGTCAGGTCTTGCACCAATATTTTGTTTATTTGCAGATGGCCCCGCTCACGGCAGCCCTCCTCGTTCATCATGCGTATGAGATTGCCGAACCAGTCGGCCTCCTCGTCTTTCTGCTCGTCGGTATAGTCAAACTGGGCGATATACTCTCTGCGTATTCGGGAGAGCGAGCAGCCGTAAGCACGTATCAAGTCTTCCATTTGCCACATATACAAGAGGTACTCGGCGATGGATGTTTTACGTAGTTGTTGGGAAAGAAACATTTTTTATATTCAAAATTCAAAATTCAAAATTTGCGATTGGCCATACGGATAATGGGGCTACTGCGTGTTGAGCCACGCAAAATTATTCGCATGCTCATCAAACCGTCAACATTCAAGATAGGTGGCATGGAGCATTTTTTGTCATGAGTTTAATCGGGGGCAATCTATGGTATGAATGTTTGGCAAATCGCGATTTATAATTTTCAATTATTTTTTTTAGTAGGCGCGGCGTTATATGTGGTTTCGAAGGGTTAAAGAGAAACCGGCCGATCGTCATGCGAGACAAATCAAGCCTGCCACGCCTCCTTTACCCATTTGTCGGTCACTGAAACGTGTAGAGATTGAATACCGTCCCGATCAATACGACCAACGAGAAGACAATGACGGCCGACCCTATGAGTTTGTTGATGATGATAATGATGGCGATATCAAACTTCTCGCGCAGTTTGTCTATGAGCCACGTCAGGCCGTACCACCATAACAACGCGCCGCCCACGATACTGAGATATCCGAACGTCATCTCCAACGGTCTATGGGGTACCACAAAGGCAAACTGGGCAAACGACGCCATAAACAGGAAGATAATGAGCGGATTGGAGAACGTTACCAGAAACGCCGTAACGGTGTTGTGCACGAGCGTCCCTGTGCCGTTCTTGTTGCTCTGCCGTATGTTGGCGGTGGGATTGCTGCGCCAGCAATACACGCCAAACATCAGGAGCACCACGCTGCCTATGATTTGCAACCAGAACTTGTTGGTGGGATTGGTGATGAGATCCATGACGAAACTCATGCCAAAACCAGTTATCAAGGCGTAAATGATATCACTGATAGAGGCGCCCACGCCAGTGACAAAGCCGTACCAACGGCCTTTTTTCAACGTGCGCTGTATGCACAATATACCCACCGGCCCCATTGGTGCGGAGGCTATGATCCCAATGAGAAGTCCCTTCAGGATTAGCGCCAAAATATCTATGTGTATAGGAAACGGCATGATAATTTTTGCAAAGTTAGCAATTTTCTATGGCTTTAACGCCATAAACAGGTATAAAAATGTGATACGATGTTTAAAAAAAGTCGTGAAAAACGAGGCTCCCCAACATGTCGTTCCACAACAAAAAAAGGTCAATTCTAACCCACTCTCTATGTTTTGAGGCGCGGTGTTTGCTCGGCGCGAGAGACGATTAAGGCCTATTGGCAACGCGTATACGGCCTAAAAGGCAAGCCATTAACACCTAAAGGGCACGCGATTGGTGCTTAATCGCTCGGCCAATAGATACCAATGGGGCGCCGCGCAAAATTCATTGGCATCAAAAACATGCTGAGAAATTCATAAAATTCTATCTGTCAATCACTTGCGAAACCCTCCCATTTTTCGCGTATTTGCGAGCGAGATGTCTTACATTTGCAAATAAGCGAAAGATGAACAAGGTTTTGTCATTTTTTTTCAAACATAGGATGGCTTGGGCAAAGGCACGCCCAAACATGCCCATCTGCCAACGCAGCCCACGCACCCATGTGCGCCACAGGCTCACCTTGGAGCTCGCGCGCGCTGTCTGGATGTCATTTAACCTCTATGGCATCTATGGAGCGGATAGCTCCCGTAAGCGGGTCGAGCAGTAGACGCGATGATTGTTTCTTGCCGAAGAGCGCGCCACTGAGCTTCTCCACCACACCAAACTGTGGGGCCATTAACTCGAAACGGTCCACGGTCTCGCCCGCGGTGCCCACCGTAAGGGTTATTTTAGAAGGCACTGACACACGCAGCCCTATGTCGTTTTTGTCTTTTTTCTTTTCGTCATCGGCAGGTGTGGCCACGCTCGCGGTATGGTTGTCTCGCACGTCCACGTAGTAAGGCTCGCCCGCCAAGTCGTCGTTATCCACCAAACCGAGCCAGCGCGACAGACGGAAGAGCACCTCGCGCCCCTCCGTGCGAGGCAGATAGTCCACGCTCACCCATGCGGTGTTGCGCGTGGTAGTGCCCTCGAAAAGCTGTGTCAAAGCACGCTCCTGCGTGTCGAGATTGGCGAGCATGGTCTTGAGCTGCGCGCCATCCTTGGGCATGAAGTCTGCCTCGCCACGGTTCAGGGCGTTCCTACTGTCTCGGATGTCATATATCTCGCGCGCCGTCAGCTCTGCCATCTTGGCCATGCTACCCGCGTTGAGAATATCCTCCGACATGTAGTCGGTGGGGTTCAGGGGTGCCGGGCGAGGTGCCGGGGTAAACGTATGGGGCGAGACGTCGTCGGGGCGAACGTCGGCATTGATGGCCAACAGCACGCCTACGCGGTCTCGGCTCACTTTGCGAACGCTGTGCTTGCGGTCTATCGTGAGCGTGAAACGCTTGGCGGTGTCGGGCACAGCCACCTGCGTCATGTCAAGCCCGATGAGCCTGTAGGTGGTGGCTGACTGCTGCGGTGCGTCTACCTTGAAATACTGGCGGGCGTACACAGCGAGCTTGCCGGGCTGATATACGGTTTTTTCCACTTTTACCGTGAAGCGAGCCAAGGCTTGGGGCAGATAATAAGTGGTGCCCTCCACGGTCTGTGCGGAGCAGGGCAGGCATTGCAACACGGCCGCGCAAGCGATGGCGCAGCATGCAACGAGCGGTTTGGGGAAATGAAAATGTCTCATAATCTTTTTTCTTTTGGGGGATAGCTGGCATTCGCAGGCAGATTGCCCATGACGTGTCACTCTTCCAATTGCATGAAAGCCTTGGGCAGGTATGTTATGATATCGGTGGCCACGAGGCTCTCCTTGCCCACGTCTTTGGCCGCCAAGTCGCCAGCAAGGCCATGCAGATACATGCCCACGGCGCAGGCGTTGACACGGTTATAACCTCGCGCGAGCAGGGCGGTGATAATGCCCGTGAGCACGTCGCCACTACCAGCGGTGGCCATGCCGCTGTTACCAGTGCCATTGAACAGTACGTGGCCGTTGGGCAAGCACAGAGCCGAGTAATGGCCTTTCAGCAAGATACAGGCCTCCAATCGTTCGGCCAATCGCTGCGCTTGCACGAGCCGCTCACCGTCGCTGTTGCTCACGGTGCCTGTCAATCGGTCCAACTCTTTGGGGTGTGGGGTCATGATAATACCCTTGGGCAACTGTTGCAGCCACGCCTGATGGTTGGCCAAGATGTTCAAAGCGTCCGCGTCGAGCACCACGGGGCACTGCGCACGGTTTACCTGACCGATGAGGGCGATGCCCGTGTTCTCGTTGGTGCCTATGCCCGGCCCTATGGCCATCGCGTCGAAATCGTCGGTGTTGACACCCTCGGAGAAATAGGTCTCGTCGCGATCGAGCTGCACCACAGCCTCGGGCACGGCCACCTGCATGATGGTGCAGTTGCGCTTGGGCGTGTGCGCCGTAACCTTTCCCACGCCCGATCGCATGCAGGCGCGAGTGGCGAGGATAGCGGCGCCGGCCATGCCATGGCTCCCGGCTATGATGAGCGCGTGCCCCATGTCGCCCTTGTGGGCGAAGTCGGAGCGGGGCAGGAGCATGGAGCGTATCTCGCTCTCCTCAAGCACACGGTGCGACACCTCGGTATCGCGAATATAGTCGGGACTAAGCCTGATGTCGAGCACGCGCAGCCGGCCAATGTATTGCTGGCAGTCGGCAAAAAACATAGACAGCTTCATCTGTTGCAACGAGAGCGTGAGATCAGCCCTGACAATGTTGGCGCGGATGTTGTAGCTATTGTCCTCGCACATCAACCCTGACGGCATGTCCACGCTCACCACCTTACAGGCGCTCTGGTTGATATATTTCACCAAAGAGGCAAAGCCTCCCATGAGCGGCTTGTTGATGCCGGAGCCGAATAGAGCGTCTATCACAAGCGTCTCGGCCGACAGCTCGGGTGGGTCGAAATTGAGCGAGATCTCATTAAAAGCCGACAGCCGCTTGCAGTCTATCAGCCGTTGGCGGTTGGCGGCACAATCCTCGGAGAGCTTGTTGTGAACGTTGAACAGGTATGCACTTACGGTGTAGCCATTCTCGGCCAACAGGCGAGCCACGGCCAAACCGTCGCCCCCATTGTTGCCCGGACCAGCGAAGACCACCACCGGCGAGCGGTCGGTCCATTCGTCCATGATGGCGCGCGTGATGGCCTTGGCGGCCCGCTCCATAAGGTCTATAGACTTGATGGGCTCGTGCTCTATGGTATATTTGTCAAGCTCACGTATCTGAGCGGCGGAAAATATCTTCATAACAGTGCAAAGATAAAAAAAAGATTGCGATTGGATAGCCAATGGCACCGTATTTTTAGAAATAAAATAAAAATCCTCGCTCCAGCCCACCCTTTGTCGCTTCTTTTTAGTAATTTTGCACCAATCAAATCATGACACCATGAGTATAGTACAAATCAGGGATAAATCTTTTCGCACTTTTATCCCCGAAGATGATATTTTGAGACGCGTAAAAGACGTGGCCGAAAAGATAAACCATGATTTGGCCGACAAGAACCCGCTGTTCTTGGCCGTGCTCAACGGCTCGTTTGTCTTCGCCGCCGATCTCATGCGCTTCATCAATATCCCCTGCGAGATATCGTTTGTGAAGCTTGCCTCTTATCAGGGCACGGCCTCAACGGGCGAGGTAAAAGAAATTTTTGGCGTGAACGAGGACCTGCAAGGGCGCACGGTGGTTATCGTCGAGGACATCGTGGACACTGGACGCACCATGAAACGTATGCTCGAATCGCTGGGCACACGTGGGCCAGAGTCGTTGCATATCTGCACGCTACTGCTCAAACCCAAAAATTTGGAGGTGCCACTCAACATAGAATATGTAGCCATGGAAATTCCCAACGATTTCATTGTGGGCTACGGTCTCGACTACGACCAGCAAGGACGCAACCTGCGCGACATCTATGTCGTGGACGAATAACGTCTTCGGGGGAAGGGGCGAGGGCTCGCCCCACGTGCCCAATAGGCGCGCGAAATGGCAAGCATAAGGTGTGCCAAGCGCGCGCAAGCATGCTAACGCACATGCGACAACACGATTTTAACTATCATTTTATAGGATAATGAAGAATATTGTAATTTTTGGCGCGCCCGGCTCAGGCAAGGGCACGCAGAGCGACAAAATCATTGCCAAGTATGGCTTGGGCCACATCTCCACCGGCGACGTGCTGCGTGGTGAGATCAAGAAAGGTAGCGAGCTGGGCAAAACGGCCAAGGCCTATATCGACAAGGGACAGCTCATCCCAGACGAGTTGATGGTAGACATTCTCGCCAGCGTGTACGATGGTTTTGGCAAAGACCACAAGGGCGTGATTTTCGACGGCTTCCCCCGTACCATTCCACAAGCCGAAGCCCTGAAGAAGATGCTCGCAGACCGCGGACACAAGGTGGCGGCGATGATAGAATTGGACGTGCCCGAAGACGAGTTGATGAAGCGATTGTTGCTCCGCGGACAGCAGAGTGGCCGCAGCGACGACAACGAGGAGACCATCAAGAAGCGTCTCAACGTGTATCACAACCAGACATCGCCACTCATCGAATGGTATAAAGGCGAGGGCATTCACCATCATATCAACGGATTGGGCGAGCTGGACACCATCTTTGGCGATATAGCCGAGGTGATAGACAGCCTATAATGGCCATGCGGACGCTCGGGGCGCGGCGACGCCATCGCCCCAAGCGACCATGCCCTTTGGGCACGAATGGAGGGCGCGCCCACATATACGAATATCATATCACGCTTTAAGAAACAACGGTTATGGACAGCAACTTCGTGGATTATGTCAAGATAGTGTGCCGCTCTGGCAAGGGGGGCAAGGGCTCCATGCACCTGCGCCACGTGAAATACCAGCCCAACGGCGGGCCCGACGGTGGCGATGGAGGCCGGGGGGGCAGCATCATCCTGCGAGGCAACCATAACTATTGGACGTTGTTGCACCTGAAATACCAGCGCCATATCTTTGCCGAGCATGGCGGTAACGGAGGCAGGGACAAATGTCACGGCACCGACGGCAAGGACGTGTACATAGACGTGCCATGCGGCACGGTGGTGTACAACGCCGAGAACGGCAAGTATGTGTGCGACATATCGCGCGACAAGCAAGAGATCGTGCTGCTTAAAGGTGGCCGCGGTGGATTGGGAAACTACCAATTTCGCACCGCCACCAACCAAGCGCCACGTTACGCGCAGCCCGGAGAGCCGATGCAAGAGATGACCGTCATACTTGAGTTGAAGCTCCTCGCGGACGTGGGGTTGGTGGGCTTTCCCAACGCAGGCAAGTCTACACTGCTCTCCGCCCTGTCCAACGCACGCCCCAAAATAGCCAACTATCCGTTCACCACGCTTGAGCCTTCCATCGGCATCGTGAGCTACCGAGACCACCAATCGTTTGTCATGGCTGACATTCCGGGCATCATCGAGGGAGCCAGCGAAGGACGAGGACTGGGACTACGCTTCCTGCGCCATATCGAGCGCAACTCGCTGTTGCTATTCATGGTACCCGGCGACAGTGAGGACTCGCGACACGACATCAAGCGCGACTACGACATATTGCTCAACGAGATAGAGAGGTTCAACCCCGAATTGTTAGACAAACACCGTGTGCTGGCGGTGACAAAAAGCGACCTTTTGGACGACGAACTGATAGGCATGCTGCGCGAGACGCTACCAGACAACGTGCCCGTGGTGTTCATATCATCGGTGACAGGCTATGGGCTGGACGAACTGAAAGACGTGTTATGGAAGGCTCTCAACAGCGAGAGCAACAAATTGCAAGACGCCATCGGCGAAGATGCCATCGTGCATCGTGACAAGGATTGGCAATTGTTCCAATCCGAGCAGCACGCCGAGGGTGTGGACGAAATCGTCACAGTGGACGAGGAGGATATCATAGACTTGGACGACGACGAGATGGACGACATCGACGAGCTTGACGATTACGAAATAGTGGAGCCCGAATGAACACGCCCTCGCCTCAACTTCTCTATTATGACATTGCCCCGGGGGTGACGGCTTTCTCCACGACCCGCCACGGTGGCGTGAGCCATGGCGCCTATGGCGAACTGAACATCAACGCTTATTGTGGCGACGACGAGGGGCACGTGGCTCGCAACCGCGAGTTGCTGGCCAAGAAGTTGGGCCTGCCGCCAACCCAACTGATAGTGCCCCACCAAACGCACGGAGTGGAGACGCTGGTGGTGGACAACGATTTTTTGGCCTTGCCGGCCGAGCGGCGAGCCTTGGCACTTGAGGGCGTAGACGCCGTGATGACCCACTGCCAAAGCGTATGCGTGGGCGTGTCCACGGCCGATTGCATCCCTGTATTGATCTATGACGAGACCCATCACGTGGTGGCGGCGGCGCACGCTGGATGGCGAGGTACCGTCAACCGTATCGTGACAGCCACGCTGGAGCGTATGGCCACGCGCTATGGCACTCGTCCGCAAGACGTGAGGGCCGTGGTGGGGCCGGGCATATCGGTGAAAAACTTTGAGGTTGGGCAGGAGGTTTACGACGCCTTCAGGTTGGCGGGCCACGACATGGGGCGCATAGCCAAGCGATATGGCAAATGGCATATCGACTTGCCCTTGTGCAACAAGCTGCAAATGGAAAGCTGGGGCGTGCCCACGGACAACGTTACTATGAGCGGCATCTGCACCTACGAGGCCGAGGCCGACTGGTTCTCGGCGCGCCGATTGGGCATCGCCTCAGGCAGGATATACAATGGATTGATACTAAGATAGAAAGACATCAATCTAAAAATCAAAATTCAAAATACAAAGCCAGCCGCGCTATTTGTTTTTCCTTTGTGACTTGCGGTTGGCACGTTGCTCTCTGTACTTGGCCTTTTGCTTGGCCGAGCCAGAACCATGCGCGCCAGTGACGTATTTCTTTTTCTTGGCCTTGGTCTTCACCTTGTCCGTGTCAGGGCGGTTCTTGGGGGCTGGCTTGAAGTTGATGCCCTCCTCAAGTATCTTGTCAAAATCGTCCATAGTGGTTGTTCTTGGTGTAATATCAAAAGTCAGGCGGCCCATCCTTGTCTGAGAAGTCCGGGCCGCCCACCGGTCTTTTTAATGATGGAACAGGCGCACGCCAGTAAAGGCCATGGCTATGCCATATTTATCACAGGTCTCGATGACATTGTCATCGCGAATGCTGCCACCCGCCTGCGCTATGTACTCCACGCCGCTCTTGTGGGCTCGCTCAATGTTGTCGCCGAATGGGAAGAACGCGTCTGAGCCAAGTGCCACCTTGGTGTTTTGGGCTATCCAAGCCTTGCGCTCCTCGCGCGTGAACGGCTCCGGGCGCTCGGTGAAGAACTGTTGCCACACGCCGTCGCGCAGCACGTCGTCATACTCATCGGAAAGATACACGTTGATGACATTGTCGCGGTCGGCGCGGCGCATGTGCTCCTTGAACGGCAGGGACAGCACCTTGTCGCTCTGGCGCATCCACCACTCGTCGGCCTTGTTCCCGGCCAGTCGCGTGCAGTGCACACGGCTCTGTTGCCCGGCGCCGATGCCGATGGCCTGCCCATCCTTGACATAGCACACACTGTTGCTTTGCGTGTACTTGAGCGTGATGAGCGCTATCCTCAAATCGCGCATGGCCTCGGGCGTGAACGTCTTGTTCTTCGTGGGCACATGGTCGAAAAGCGCCTCGTCGCAGAGGTTCACCTCGTTACGTGCCTGCTCGAACGTCACACCAAACACCTGCTTGCGCTCCACAGGTTGAGGCGTATAGTTAGGGTCAATCTTGATGACACAGTAGCTGCCTCCTCGCTTTGCCTTGAGCACCTCCAACGCCTCGGAGGTGAAGCCGGGCGCGATGACACCGTCACTCACCTCGCGCTTGATGAGCAGCGCGGTCTCCTTGTCGCAAGTGTCACTCAGCGCACAGAAGTCGCCATACGAGCACATGCGATCCGCACCACGTGCGCGGGCATAGGCGGTGGCCAATGGGGTAAGCTCAAAATCAATGTCGTCGACAAAATAAATCTTTCTCAACGTGTCGCTTAGGGGCAACCCAACGGCTGCGCCAGCGGGCGACACATGCTTGAAACTGGTCGCCGCGGGCAGGCCTGTGGCGGCTTTCAGCTCCCTGACCAATTGCCAACCGTTGAGCGCGTCGAGCAAATTGATATACCCGGCGCGACCATTTATCACCTCGATGGGCAACTCTCCCTGCTCCATGTAGACGCGAGCTGGTTTCTGGTTAGGGTTGCACCCGTACTTTAGCGCATATTCTCTCATTCTGGATAATATTTTAAAATTCTATCGCAAAGGTAGCTAAAAGATTGCAGAACAAGCCCCATCCACCCTCATTTTTTATCATTTGGCTGCACCTCGACATGCCCATGTGCACCACATCCTCTCTGCCCCAAGCCACGATTGCCGTTACCCTGTCATAAATAGTCTTGTCGTTTAGTTGCGCACGCACATGACGCTTGAGCGCAATTATTATTGGGAAAAACTTATTCTTCACATATTTTTAACACGAAAAAGCGTTAACGCATTTGAAAAAACACTAACTTTGCGGCGAGAAAACATAGCGAATACGTTAGTGTAAAAATGAAACGAGATTTGAGACCTCTTATGGTGGAGGTCGGAAAGAAAATGAAACGTGAACCGCACCGCTTGGCCATCGATTTGGACCATGTGGCCGCGGTTCTTTCCAAGCACCATATCAACTTGAACACAGCGTCATTGAGAAAGTTGCGAGATGTCTTGACGGGCAAGCGCAAGCTCTCCAACGACACTTTGGACAGATTGGCATTGCTTGCCGGTTTTCAAGATTGGCGAGATCTTCGCGACGCCATTCACGGCGACACCGACGCCTCCATCAACTACGAGGACGACAGGGAGAAACGGTGAGCGCGTCAAGAAAAAGCTCACATGAAGGCCTGGCACCCTCAAAAAAAGCTCAATCCCTGTGTGGAGATTGAGCTTTTTATGGCTTGAAAAGACGCTGTGAGCGCCGTAACATCATTTAGTTTTTAGCGGGAGCAGAACTAATTCTCTCCTTGATGCGCGCTGCCTTGCCTGTGCGTTTACGCAGATAGTACAGCTTGGCGCGACGCACCTTGCCACGCTTGTTCACCTCGATGCTATCTATGGCCGGCGACTCGATGGGGAAAATACGCTCCACACCTACCGTGCCCGACATCTTGCGAACGGTGAAACGCTTCTTCTCGCCGTGACCGCTAATCCTGATTACAACGCCACGATAAAGCTGGATGCGCTGCTTGGTACCCTCGATGATTTTGTAACCCACGGTCACCGTGTCGCCCGCTTTGAACTCGGGATACTGTTTGCCGGTCGCAAATGCTTCCTCAGCAACTTTAATTAAATCCATTGTTTTGAACATTTAAAATTGTTTGTCGTTCCAACCCAACATGGCATGAGAACTCTTCCCTCAACCAGCGGTTAGGCCGAAAAGCGGTGCAAAGGTACAGCTTTTTATTAAATTATAGTTTGATATACGCATAAATTCTGCTATTTTTAACAATCAGTCAATTTTTCCGTGTGTCATGACACGCCATTTTATCATGATGCCCCGTGAACTGACGATAAAAGCCAATAGAAGAGATACGATTATAAAAAAAAAGCATAACTTTGCATTTGCTTATGGAATCCGCAGCGCCACGTATATTAGTTAAAACAGTATAAAAAAAAGAGAACTCTTTTTACTTGCCATTATTTTCCTGTATATTTGTACTTGTTTATGATTATCATAAAATAATGTATCACACATACCCAACACAGGCATCAATATCAGCACGCATGCTACAACAAATGGACATGCGTTGCGGTGTGATAGCCTTAACAAACGTTACCACCCCCTGTTTATTAAGAATTATTTACAAGGTTATACTCCATATCCGATTTTTACAATGAGACGGATATATCTCAGCACATGATTTACACCATAAACCATGTGTCGAGAAAGTGTGCATCTGCAATCAAACTATATAAATTACAACAATACAAAAATTATTTAAAATTATGAGTAAAAATTACAACAACAAGACAAAGCACCGCAGCGCATGGTTTGCGCTTGTGCTGCTGATGATAACGGCTCTGCCCATCACCGCACAGAACGTAGGCGACAGGTTCCAAGTCGGAACCCTCTGGTATGAGGTGGTAGATGCCACGAAGCATACCGTGAAAGTGACATACGCAAACGAAAATTTGGATAAGGCGAAAGCAAGACAGCTGAAATTTGACAGAAATTTAGATTATGTAAATAATGGTACTAAAGGTGGTGATGATAAAGCTGATGGTACTTACAAAGGCTACAGCGGAAAACTGAATAATACAATAACCATTCCTGAAACAGTTAAGGATGCCAATGGCACGAACTGGAAGGTGGTAGCCATTGGTACCTGTGCATTCATCAATGAAAGAGGCTTTTATGTTGAAGACAAAGTTAACAATAAAGAAAAACGAATTCGATTAGATTTTGTTCTTCCTTCAACCATTGAGCACATTGAGGAGGCTGCCTTTTATCAAGCCTACGCATGTACTATCAACTTCCCTGAGGGACTGAAAACCATCGGACGGCAAGCTTTTTATAGGAGCGTTGTGGGTTATTATTATACTTATAATAACCTTAAATTTAGAAGAAATGTTACAGCAAATCCTACCGTAACAATTACAATACCCGGTAAAACAGCTATAGGGCCTCAAGCCTTTGAGCTATGTTCAACTGCGGGTGCGACTTTGTCATGTCCGAACATCAGGTACTTGGGTTATCAGGCTTTCAAAGGCTCTGGATTTCTGATGGAAGTTCCCAAATCGGCAAATCTCGGGGTAAAACCCGCAGGTACAGATACTGAAATTACAGATTTGTATAAAACCTTACCTGGTGTTGATCAGCGGTCGGGAGTAGAAGCCTTTGCAGGGTCTATATCTAAGTCTGTAACCTTGCAAGATGGCATAACAACGATCCCGACGGGTATGTTTGACAAAGCATTTAGGGGAAATCTTGACAAGGATAACATAAAGAAGTTCGAAATTCCCCTTTCGGTGACGACCATAGAAGAAAGAGCTTTCGCAAATGCTGGTATTCTTAGTTTTAGCGAATTGTCTGTAGTAAAGAAGATTGGTGCAAGGGCTTTTGAAAATGGTAAGCTGACAGGTGATTTTGTTGTTCTTGACAATGTTGAGGAAATAGGCAATGAAGCCTTTAAGGGAAATGAACTGCTGACAGGATTTACATTGAAAGGCAGTGACAACTGCACGGTAGGTGCGGGCTTTCTCGAAGGATGTACTAATGTGGAATATCTTGACTTACGCGACGTGAATAGCACGGTAGTTAAGAACAATCTGAAGAATTTGTCACGCGAAGCGAACTCAACCACGATTACAGCAGGTCTGCCAACCCACACGCTCGTTTACCTACCCAATGTGTCGGACATCAGTATTGCGGCTGGTCAGGATGTGAACTTTGTCAAGAGTGGTGGCACATGTACCAAATTGGTTTTGGTAGACGGTGCGGATTACGAGTTCCCTTATGCCATCACAGCAAGTGAAGTGGTTTATCAGCGCGACTTGCCTTCCCTCTCTCACTTTATCGAAGGCAAGAACTGTTTCACTATCTTCCTGCCATACGCTGTGAAACTGCCGAAGGGTATACGCGCATACAATTTGGATTATTTGAATAAAAAAGGCAATACTGAAACTTATATGTTCAAGTCAATCCCCGACAAAGACAAAGACATACTTAAGGCGAACACACCCTACCTGCTGCGCATCACCGATGGAAAGACTCATACGTCGGATGAGTTCGAGGCTGCCAGCAGTCCTGTGACAATAGCAGCGTCTGGTACAAAACTTCCGAAATCTAAACTTCTTAAGCCGCAATGCTTCGTGAAAGCCGAATCAGACCAAAGCTACGCTTTCTATGGTAACACAGAAAAAACCTCAATCTATTGGTATAGTGATGGTAACATTGGTGGTGAGACGAAAAAAGAACTTTGCCCTTGGGTGCTGAACGTAAATTACCCAGGAAAAGATGTATGGAGGCAGTACTCTACTAAAAATGAAGCATTTGTGCCACCATTCCGTGGTTTTATTATGTCCATTCCGGGGACTTCAGGTGCCAAGCAGTTTGTGGTGCTCTCTGAGGGAGAGACGACGGGCATCAACGATGTAACAACAGATGCTGACGCACAGCAAGGTGCACAGCGCATATACACCATCGACGGGCGCTATGTAGGCACCGACTTCGACAGTCTGCCATCGGGCATGTATATCATGAAGGGTAAGAAAACATTAAAGACGAAATAAAGATGAACACTAAAGATAAAAAGATAAGCAACGCTGCCAGCGACAGACGCACCTACCTGTCGCCATGCACCGAAATCATTAAAATGGGTACGAACGCCAGCATGATGGAAACCTGGTCAATACCACGTGACGGTTATGATGCTGGTGTTGCCAATGGAAAGAAGTGGCAAGGCGACGACTTGGACTCGTGGGACGAAGAGAATGGCAACGATGAAAAGAACTGGGGAAGCGAGTGGTAACGCTCGGCATGCGTGCCGAGCATAGCCATGCAACCAGTGATGACATGAAATAGAGTGGGAGGGAACCATTGGTTTCCCTCCCACTTCGTTTTGCCCCCATGAACGTTTGTTGACATCAAATATTTCCCTACCTTATTAAAAATATTAAGGACACAATAGAATTTCAATCTCAAAAAAAACGAGATTAAGTATGTAATCGCTAAAAAATGTTTACCTTTGCACCCGCAAGTCGCTACATCCCCGGCCTTAACATCATATTGAAAGTGTATCAGACTTCATAAAATATAAACCTAATATTCAATGAAAAAGGGAATAATGACAATGCTATTGGCATCATTGGCTGTGATGTCAGCAACCGCACAAAACAAGCCAACCAAATGGATCAACAACGTAAAACTCTCCGGGTATGCCATGACGCAATACCAATATACTGGGCAGGAGGGTGCCAAAGCCAATTCTTTCAACATACGTTTGGGTCGACTAAGCCTCGATGGACGCGCCGCCAAAGACTGGTATTGGAAAATTCAACTACAGTTTAACGGCAACACCACTAAATTGGCCACAGCGCCCAAAGTGGTGGACGCATTCGCCGAATGGCAGCGTTACGATTTTTTCAAAGTGAAAGTGGGACAGTTTAAACGCCCATTCACCTTTGAAAACCCCATGAACCCCATTGGCCAAGGCTTTATGAGCTACGCTCAAATCATCATGAAACTGGCGGGATTTACCGATCGCTCGGGTATGCACTCGAGCAATGGTCGAGACATTGGCGTGCAGTTGCAAGGCGACTTCTTGAAAAACGCAAAAGGCCGCAACCTCTTGCACTATCAGGTGGGCGTGTACAACGGACAGGGCATCAACGTCAAAGACGTGGACGAGCAGAAAGATATTATCGGTGGCGTGTGGGTAATGCCTGTGCCTGGCATGCGCATAGGCGTGTTCGGGTCTGAAGGCTCGTACAGCAGAAAGGGCATATGGAAAAACGACCAAGGCAACAATGTCAGTGGCGTACGCAAATTGCCACAGCACCGCTATGCCATATCGGGCGAGTATAAATTTGACGATTGGACGTTACGCTCAGAGTATGTACATTCCACTGGCAAAGCCTTCAGGACAACCTACAACTCTCCCGCCGACCTCAGCAAGTGCGACGTGAACGAGACACTCGGCAACAAGGCCGATGGTGTATACGCGCTTGTCATAGCGCCAGTAATCAAGAGCAAGCTCTATGCCAAGGCGCGCTACGACATGTACCGCTCCAAAGGCACATGGGGCTCGAGCAAATCGCTCTACGAAGTGGGCGCCAACTATAAATTTAACAAAAACGTTCAGCTCAACGCCGAGTACGCGAGGGTGAACGACCGCTCACTTGCCAACCACAATTACGACATGATCGACGTACAGTTGGACTTCATGTTCTAACAACATGTTCCAACAACAAAACCGCCGGCACGTGTGTGCCGGCGGTTTTGTTGTTGTAGCAATTGCATCTCAAAAAGTATCTATTAACTCTATTTGGACGTCGTCGCCTTCTTGGAGTTGGCGGTCTTGCCTCGCCTACCGGCCGTGGCGGCCTGTTTTTTGTCCACACCCGCCGTTTTATTTAGCTTGGCGGCAGCCTCCATTTTTTCTATTTTGGCTTGCAAACGGGCTATCTCCTTGTCCTTCATAGCAATCTCCTCGCCCTCGTTTTTGATGGTGGTGAGCAGCGAGTTGAGCTGTTCGTTGTCGATGTCGGTGGAGTAACGGTCGTTTATGCGAGTTATAAAATCGCCCAAGATATTCATATAATTGGTGAACGCATCAAACGCGCTGCTATAGATACCACGGTCTAACCCCACGTTGGATGGTTTGGTAGTCATAAACCTGAAGTTATTGCTGGCCTGCAGATAGTCCCAGTCTTGGTTTATGCGCGGATCGTCTGCAATGCGCACACGCTCCGCCACGCTGTATAGTTTCTCAAACGCCTCTCGCTGCATGGGATTTCCTAACCAGCAGCTCACGTCACGCTCCTCGTCCACCCAAGACAGCGCGTCGGGCACGTCAAGGGCGGCCACACTCTTGACATTGCGGCAAATTTCTGATGGAGTGGAGAATGTTATCCCTTTGGCTTGGGCAAATTTAGGCAACGCATGGATGAAATCGAGAATGTTTGACGATAACGGTTGTGCAATGCCAAGCGCCGACAGCTCCATGAATATGTTTACCACTTGTGAACCCTCGGGCAGTTTGGCGATAGAGTCTATGTATTGGTCGGCAAACATGGGGTAGCCTTCCCATTCGGCATTGTTAAACCTTAGGCTGATATCATCGCTGCGCTTGATGTCGCGTAGCAGCAACTTGAGCTTCGGGGCCAAGGCGCAATGATACACATAGTGAGCCGACTTCCATCCCAACACATGCTTGGCACCCTCGGTAAGCATGCCTTTAAAGCCCATGTTGGCAGCCATAAGGCCAATATCGTCGCTATAGATAAGCGAAGAGTTGCGCAGCACTGTCGGTGTCTTGCCAAAATATTCCTTGATTTTGTCACATTGCTTCCTGACGTCTTTAGTGAAACACTCACTGTCGATGAGTGACGAAAGACCATGCGAATATGGTTCGGCCAGAAATTCCACGCAGCCAGTTTGGTTCATGGCTTGCAACTTTTCGATAATTTGTGGGGCGTGCATCTCCAACTGCTCAATGCCCACTCCCGATAGCGAAAACGCCACCTTGAAGTAGCCATTGCCCTCCTTGATCATTTCCTCAAGCGTGTTGAGAGCCGGCATATAAGACCGCTCCACAATGTCATTAATGCTTCGCTCGTTCTCGTAATCGTCGTAATAATAATGGTCTGTGCCGATATCGAAGAATCGATACCGCTTGAGATGTATGATCTGATGTATCTCGAAGTATAAGCAAATTGTCTTCATTGGTCTATGCAATTTGATGGTTAAATATTCGTATTATTGCTTCTGCTATTGTGTTTTTTCCCTAATTCTTATATTTTGAGAAATAAACCTCGCGAATTATGGATTATCTATTACCAAGCGTGCGCATGTACAGCTGCCTGATCCACGCTCCCACTTTCTCCCATGTGATGCCGGCCACCTCTCGCTTGCCCTCTTGTTGCAAATAGTTGAAGAGGCTCTCATTGTGGCAAATGCTGTAAATGGCATCGGCCATGGCGTGGATGTCCCAGTAGTCGAGCTTGATACAGTTGGTCAATATCTCGGCGCAACCGCTCTGTTTGGATATGATGGCAGGCGTGCCACACTGCATGGCCTCCAACGGCGAGATGCCAAAGGGCTCGCTCACCGAGGGCATGACATACACGTCTGATGCCTTGAGGCACTCGTACACCTGTTTGCCGCGCATGAAACCGGGAAAGTGAAAGCGGTCGGCGATGCCGCGCTCGGCCGCCAAATAGATCATTTGCTCCATCATGTCGCCCGACCCAGCCATGCAAAAACGAATGTGACGCGTGCGATGCAGCACCATGTTTGCCGCCTCGACAAAATACTCAGGACCCTTCTGCATGGTGATACGGCCCAAAAATGTCACCACCTTCTCTTTGTTATTGTAGTCTGACCGAGGTATAGACTCATACTCCTCGCTTAATGGGTACACCGCATTGTGCACGGTGAAGACCTTTCGCGGGTCTTGGTGATACTGGTTGATCACCGTGTTTCGAGTGAGATTGCTCACGCACATGATACAGTCAGCGTGGTCCATGCCATCTTTCTCTATGGAATAGACTGTGGGATTTACCTGCCCACGACTACGGTCATAGTCGGTGGCATGCACATGTATACACAATGGCTTGCCGCTCACCTGCTTAGCGTGGATGCCTGCCGGGAACGTGAGCCAGTCGTGCGCATGGATGATATCAAACTCCTCCGTCCGGGCCACCACGCCCGCAATGATCGAGTAGTTGTTGATTTCCTCGTGCAAGTTGGCTGGGTAGCCACCAGCAAAATCCATGCATCCAAGCTCGTCAACGTGCATATAGTTGAAATCCGCATATATATGGTCACGGTAACGATAGTAATCTTGTGGGTCCATCACATGCTCCACCCTACTCTTCACATAGTCGTAGTCTACGTTACGATATGCTATGGGCACGTGGTTCATGGGCACGATGCGCGCGTGCGATCTGTCCTCGTCGCCCCAAGGTTTGGGCAAGCACAGCGTGATATCCACGTCACCTTGGGCGTGCAAGCCTTCCGTGATGCCATAGTTGGCGGTGGCCAAGCCACCATACACATGGGGAGGAAACTCCCATCCAAACATCAATACTTTCATTTGCCTTTCCTCCCGTTAATATTTATATTTTTCCATCTGCTCCAACGAACGCAATATCTCGGCCACATTCATGGCAAACGACATGGCCCCACGTCCGTAGAAAGGAGGGTTTCCATCAAAAAGCTCAGGCAGCGTGGCTATACAATGATTGAACATCTCATCCTCGTAGCCCACCATTTGGCGCTCTATAAAACTTAGGCGAGAGCCTTTGTACAGTTTCAAGCAAGCCTCTATGAAAAATCCTTCGAGCCAAGGCCAAGCCGTGCCTTGATGGTATGCCCGGTCACGCTGTATCTGCGGCCCCACGTACATGGGATTGTAGCCTCCACTCTTGGGCGACAGTGTGCGCAGGCCTTTGGGTGTGAGCAACTCCCGGGTGCATATATCGACGACACTCTTGCGCTGGCTTTGCGACAGGGGCGAATAATCGAGCGCGGCCGCGAAAATCATGTTGGGCCTCACGCTCCAATCTGTCTTGCCCTCGGTCACGTAGTCGAAGAGATAGCCATGCTCGTTGACGAATGTCTCCACAAAGGCTTTTTGGCAGCGATCAGCCATTTGCTCATAGTGGGCGGCCTCACGCTTGGCGGTCTCGTCGGCCTTCGTGGCATCGTCTCCAACCAAGATGCTGGCGGCAAACATCAGCGCATTATACCATAATGCGTTAAACTCCACTATATAGCCGGTGCGCGGCACCACTGGCCGGCCATCTATCACAGAGTTCATCCACGTCACTGGGCTGTCGGCACCATCGGTCTTAAGCAGGCCGTTATCATCCAAAAGCAGATTGGGATGTCTTTGGCCTTCTATATATTTAATAATGTCTATGATGAGCTTTCCATATTTCTCACGGCACGCCTCCACGCCTTTGACACGGGCATACTGTTGCATACACCACACGGCCCACAGTGGCACGTCGGGCTGTTCTATCTCATAGAGTTTTACGGTGAGTGGCTGGCCACGCATAAACTCACGCAAGCCCTTCTCTGCCGTGGCCATCACAGCCTCGAAATAGTCTGCCTCTTCAATGGAAAGCGTCAGTCCGGGCAGGGCGATAAAGGTATCGCGAGCCCGCGCTTTGAACCATGGGTAACCAGCCAAGATGTAGTTGTCGCCACTCTTGTCTTTGTTATGGAACTGGTGTGCGGCGTTGACCAAGCAGTGGAAGAAATTGTCACGGGGCGAACGGTGGTCCACTTCTTTGTCGAACAACGATCGCAACACGCGTGTGTTACTCTTCGAGGTGGATGCGGCAAACACCACGCTGTCGCCCTTGCGCACGTTCAACTCGAAATATCCAGGCACGTACAGGTCTTCGTTAGACGCATATCCGCGCTCCTGCTCCTTGGGATATTCAATGCCCCGATACCAATCCGGCTCATACACGAAGCTCACTTTGCGAGAGAACTGCATGAAAAGCTCCGGATAACCGGCGTAGAGACATGTCTTGATGCCATTGTCTACCTCTTGATAGTCACGATTGAGCACGGTGTTCTCGTGCGTGAACTGCCTCATGCTGCGAAAAGCCAAGAAGGGCTTGAAGCGCAAGGTGGTGGCCGAGTGCGCGTCTACGAGCGTGTATCTCACCAAGAGCCGGTCCTCGTGGTGCTGAAACACCACTTCCTTTTTCAATATGACGCCACCCACACGATACACGGTGGTGGGCACCTTGTCACAGTCAAACTCGATGATATACTTGTGCCCCTTAGGGCTGTAGTTGTTGCCTTGGTACTTGTGCAAGCCAAGATTGAACGCCGCACCGTGTTGCATCACGGTGCAATCGAGCGACGACAGCAATACATGGTTCTCGTCATCAAGCTCGGGCACGGGCACAACTAACAACCCATGATATTTTCTCGTGTTGCAATCCACAATGGTAGAGCAGGCATACGCTCCCGAACGGTTGGTGCGCAACACCTCCCTTGACAGCGATTCTTGCAGGTTTACCATCTGGGCTCGCTCAAATTTTAGATAACTCATAGCAGTTAATTAAGGCTGTTAATGATCATAGTAGGTAGTCATTAGGTGGAACAAGCGGGCCAAAGCCCCTTGATTCGCATCTATGCCAAAGTTATAAAAAAGAATATACAGTGCAAAACTTTCTTACAAATATTTTAAAAATTATATCGTTTTTACTACTTTGACGCACCTATGCGCCCCGCATGAGCCTTGCGCCACTTGCCGGCACACCACCCACGAGTGCAAAAACACACCTAAAGCCACCATATCTCAAACGATTTTTCGTACCTTTGCACCTCGTTAACACCAAGACATGGTTTACAAAGAATATTACAAGTCTATCATCCAGTTGGGTTTTCCTATTGTCATCGGTCAAGTAGGCACCATCGTATTGTCATTTGCCGACACCATCATGATAGGTCACCACTCCACTCCTGAGCTTGCCGCAGCCGCCTTCGTGGGGCAGATGTTCATGCTCGGCATACTCGTGGCCATGGGCTTCGCCTATGGGTTAACGCCATTGGTGGGTAGCAGCTACGGCCGCGAGGACATGGGGCGCATAGGCGCGCTCGCTCGAAACGCTTTGGCGGCCAATACCCTCGTAGCAGCATTGTTGGTGGCCATATACACCGTGCTCTACTTTTTTCTCGACAAATTGGGGCAACCCGAGGAGCTGTTGCCCTATATGCGACCTTATTATATCGTAAACCTCATATCGCTGCCGTTCGTCTGTTGGTTCAACGTTTTCAAGCAGACGGCCGACGGCATGACCCACACCACCATGCCCATGTGGATACTTCTCGGTGGCAACTTGGTCAACATCGTGGGCAACTACGCGCTCATCTATGGCAAGATGGGTTTACCGGAGCTTGGCATCCTTGGCGCGGGCCTTGCCACTATGGGCTCACGCATTGTCATGGCCATTGTCATCGCCGCGATGTTTTTAAGCGCGCGCCGCTACCGTGCCATTGCCGAGGCTTTCTGGTCGAGCCGCCTCACTGGCTCTGACCAACGAGAACTGCACCGCATGGGGTGGCCGTTGGGCATGCAGATGGGCATGGAGTCGGGCGCGTGGTCGCTGTGCAGCCTTATCGTGGGATGGATAGGCGCATGGTCGTTGGCAGGGCATCAGGTCATGCTGTCTATCAGCCAACTGTTCTTCCAGTTCTATTACGCCATCTCCGCGGCTGTCGCCATTCGCGTGAGCCTGTTTCATGGGCAGGGCGAATACAGCAAGGTCAAACCCACGGCATGGGCCGGTTTTCACCTTTGCTGTGTGGTGGCACTACTCGTCTCGGTACCCGTATGGCTGCTGCGCCATGAGATAGGTTGGCTCTTCACCGACTCACCAGAAGTGGTGTCTATCGTGGCGGGCGCCATCATGCCCCTCATCATCTATCAGATACCCGATGGGTTGCAGTGCGTGTTCTCCAACTCGCTACGCGGTCTGGCTAACGTCAAGCCTCTCATGGGTGTGGCTTTCGTGGCCTATTTCGTCACGTCCATCCCCCTGAGCTATTGGTTTGGCATCGGCTTAGGCGGTGGTTTGGTAGGCGTATGGTTCGCGTTCCCCATCGGTCTACTCATCGCCGGCAGTCTTTATTATTATTTTTTCAGGCGCACCCTCGCACGATTGTGGCAGGGGCGCTAACCTCATCGTTTGCCATCGCCATACCACACGCCTTATGTTTAATGCCCAATCGCAACGCAATGAGGCGTTAAAGCCGACGTCATGAGGTACCAATGACGACACGTCAAGATAACATTTTGACCAAGAAAGCCTCTCCTCAAACACAATATGGCTATATTACAACCTCTCAAAAAAGCTCCCATTTTTATATATTTACGCCACATAGTCACCCTCGTTTTGAAGTACATAAATCGCAATCGCCTTTTTTACCCTGCCTTATTGGCCAATATTTTCTCATACTCAAAAAAACATAAGCTATTATTTGGCCATATCACAAAAAAGGCATACCTTTGCACACGCTAAACGAATTGTTGCCGTTGATGCGACGCAAAAGTTAGCCACGGGGTGTAGCGCAGTCCGGTAGCGCTCCTGGTTTGGGACCAGGCGGTCGCAGGTTCGAATCCTGTCGCCCCGACTCCATTATTACGGCGCATGTCAAATTATGACATGCGCTTTTTGTTTTTTCGTCATAACGACGGGGCGCGCCACCAAGTTTCTTTTAAACTCGATACATGCTCACCATCGCGTCGCAAGCGCTCACTGAAGACACTACGGCTCAGCTGATTTTTAATGGGGGAGCAAAAGGCTCAGTAGGCATTTACTTCTGGGGGACAACGTAGGTCCCCTACAATTGTGGTAACCATGTATAACCGCAAACAGGATTAAAGACAGGAAGGCATGACGCAGGCGTAAAAGCTCACACGCGCAAATTTCTACCGCACTCAGACGCTTCTTGAAGCCAGCGAAGTTGTCTTCATTCATTCTTCGCTCCCCACTCTTCTCTCCTTACTCCTTATTCTTCAT
>ERZ1673752.651-NODE-651-length-57529-cov-7.836187_pt1 | contig 57529 bp, 50 predicted proteins | sample MGYA00580195_ERZ1673752 | MGnify/ENA primary metagenome ERZ1673752 (study PRJEB41218, sample SAMN15661744) | gut metagenome | host: Homo sapiens | place: Canada: London | collected 2015-08-20/2019-03-30 | study: EMG produced TPA metagenomics assembly of...
TAGTGTATGTTCCATTTTTCCTCTTCCAATATCTCTTTAGCACGACTGCTTATCGCTTGTATCGTACCGCCCATCGCCGCAAAAATAATTCCTACTCGGGATTTTCCAAAAATATATCTTTCAGAACGGACCTGTGCCCGCTCTGCCATTTGTTGATAAATAATATCTAACTTTTCTCTGGCTATAATAATAGCTGCTCCATCAGTCGTATTGCATTCCATAATTTCTTTAACCACAGAAGGCGTCGCTCCGTTCATAGCCGCATAAGCTGCCATAGTTTCCATTCGTCCGTCACTGTTTCTGTTGTAGGTATGAAAACTGCCTGATGCAACCTTAACCAATTTCCCCATATGACCTATAAGCAACATCTTTTGGAACCCTTTCGCCACACATTGTTCCATCATGAACCCTATATAGTTACTTGTTTCAATAATAGATTCCTTAGGAATACCCATGATTTGTGCGGCTCTCTCCCCAATACGCCCGGGGCATAAGGAGGCCGTCCTGTATCCCCCCGCCCATACAACCGGTACTTGGGGTGCCAAAGACCTCTTATATGCATCTTCACTCATCGGCTTAACTATACCTGTTGTTCCAAGCACGGAAATTCCGCCGACAACTCCAAGTGCCGGATTCAAAGTCTGTTTAGCCAGCTCTTCCCCCTTCGGAATACTAACCGTTACTATGCAGCCTAAATCAGGACCGATTAAATCCTCATAGACATATCTGAGCATAATTTGCGGTCCCGGATTAATTGCCGGTCTTCCTACTTGTACCTGAAGCCCTGGGCGGGTAACCACTCCCACACCTTTACCGGCTCTCAGTTCCATGCCCGGTTCATTTTTTATTTCTACTGTAACAATAATAGGAGTACCATTCGTACAATCAAGGTCATCTCCTGCATCTTTAAGCACTGTTGCTTTACCAATCTGACCTTCTGCCGATGCACTTTCCACTGGAATGGTAATTTCTGTACGCTGTGGAGATAATACGGTCACCTGCTTCGGAAACTCTCCTTTAATGGCAAGAATTGCTGCCTTCATGGCAGCTGTAGCCGTAGCTCCTGTGGTATAGCCTTCCCGCAACTCTTTGCCTATCATTTCCTCTGCTGTCATAAAATATAACGACTCCCCCCCCTATATTATCTATAATTAGTAAATTGTAAATCGACAGGTAAATCCTGCTCTTTTAGAAAAGCTATACATGCTTGTAAATCGTCTTTATCTTTACCGCTTACTCTAAGTTCATCTCCATTGATTTTTGCAGAGACTTTAATTTTAGAAGATTTAATTCTTTTTACTATATCTTTTGCTAAGTCGGAAGCTATCCCGTTTTTTAATTCAAGTAGTTGCCGAACTATCCCGCCCGCAGCTGCTTCTTTCTTTTTTTCTTCTATATTTTTTAGGGAAATTCCCCTCTTAACCAGCCTCCCATTCACTATTTCACGAACCAACCGGAGTTTAAAGTCATCATCTCCAACAAGAGTAATTACGTTTCCATCAATCGAAACAGAGCTTTTACTTCCCTTAAAGTCATACCGTGTCGTAATTTCTTTTGATGCCTGATTCATAGCATTAACAGCTTCTTGCAAATCGGTGCGGCAAACCACATCGAATGAATAGTCTTTAGCCATTTTATCCTCCATAACAACACTACTTTTTAAAATAAGTTACATGCATATTTCATAAATAGATACTAAACTATCAGCTTTTATTAGTATATCATTTTTTTCATACAATATATAGATAAATATCTATTATCATATTTGCTGAATGATAAATATTTTCATCTGGAAATCTGTTGATTCATCAAGTATAATATCTATGAATCAATACAATATAGTAATTATTTTCTCAATATAATAAAGGAGGTTTTTATGCCACTAGTAGGAACAAAGGAAATGTTTAAAAAAGCATATGCAGGTCATTATGCAATTGGTGCTTTTAATGTAAACAACATGGAAATTATTCAAGGGATAATGGATGCTGCCAAAGAAAAAAAATCACCTGTTATTTTACAGGCATCTGAAGGTGCACGAAATTATGCCGGTCAAGAATACATCGTAGGTCTTGTAAAAATTGCATTACAAAAATATCCGGAAATTCCTACTGCGCTCCATCTTGACCATGGTTCTTCCTATGAGATTTGCAAAGCTTGTATAGACGGAGGCTTTACTTCTGTCATGTATGACGGTTCCAAGCATTCTTTTGAGGAAAATGTACGTGTCACAAAAGAAATCGTTGCATATGCACACGATAAGGGTGTTGTTGTAGAGGCAGAATTGGGTCGCCTTGCCGGCGTTGAGGACTTAGTCAGCGTAGATGCAAAAGATGCCATCTTTACTGATCCGGATCAAGCCGCAGAATTTGTAGAGCTTACTAAGTGTGATTCTCTTGCTATCGCTATCGGAACAAGTCATGGTGCCTATAAATATAGCGGTGATCCCTATTTAGATTATGAACGCCTTGAAACAATCGGAAAACTTCTTCCTAATTATCCGATTGTTCTCCACGGTGCATCTACAGTTATCCCTGAGTTTGTAGAAAAATGCAATCAGTTTGGCGGAAAAGTATTGGGAGCCAAAGGTGTTCCTGAAGATATGCTTCGTAAAGCAGCAAAAATGGCGGTTTGCAAAATTAATATTGACACTGATATACGCTTGGCTATGACCGCCGCTATCCGTGAAAATCTATTTGAAAATCCGGAGAATTTTGATCCTCGGGGTTATCTGAAGCCTGCACGAGAAGCTGTAAAGAAGATGGTTATGCACAAGATTGAATATGTAGTTGGCTCTGCTGATACAATTTAGCCTGCAGGCAGCTACAATAATTAAAAAACCACCCTTTGAGGGTGGTTTTTTAATTATTGTGCATTCGGTTAGACAAGTATCCAAATAATGTTACAAAATAAATAATTCTCATGAAACATACATCAAAGCATTTCCATTCACATTAGATTAACGTTTCCTCCGGTTGTTCACCAAACCGGTTGGACCCCTGTTCTGATCCTTTGCATGCCCAGTACCAAAGTATCAGAGAAACTAAGGGAATCAATAAAAGCAGACAATACCATCCACTTTTACCTATATCATGTAAGCGCCTGATTGAAACGGCAATACTGGGAATAAATATAAATATACTGTATATGGAAATTGCGGTTTCTCCCATATCAAAGATTCCAAAGACAAACTCTATTACAAAGGAAAGCAGTACATTTCCTAATGTGAACTACCAATATTCAGACCGGGATGCTCTTCCATCAAAAGTAGCATATTTTCCCTTAATCACCCTGTAAAATGCCTAAATCATTTTATTCATAACTTACAAATCTTCTTTCCGTCAGACAACAATGTTCACAACTCTTTTGGGAATAACAATACATTTCCTGATTACTTTTCCTTTTATAAAACGCTGTATTTCCGGAAGTTCTTGTGCCTTTTCAGAAATTTCATCTTTATCCATATTTACAGAAACATACATGGTTCCACGAACCTTACCGTTAATCTGTACAGCCATTTCTACCGAATCCACAACTAAAGCACTTTCATCCACCTTTGGCCAACTTGCTTTATGAATACTTTCTTCAGATTCTCCGATTTCCTGCCAAAGCTCTTCGGTAATATGTGGAACAAAAGGAGCTAATAAAATCAATAAATCTCTAATCAGTTCTTTTCCGCAAGAGTCTTCGATAGAATCATGCGAATCGGCGAATTTATACATCTCATTAACGAGTTCCATAATCGCACTAATGGCTGTATTGAAAGCAAATTTCCCATCTAAATCATTTGTTACTTTTGCAATGGTTTGGTGAAGTTTGCGCCGTAAAGAAGTTTCATCCTCCGACAGTTTTCCTCTGTTTTCTTTGGCTAATTTTTTATATTTCAAAACTATCGACCAAACGCGCTTTAAGAATCTATATGATCCCTCTACCCCTTGATCACTCCACTCTAAATCTTTTTCCGGGGGAGCGGCAAATAAAATAAACAAACGTGCTGTATCGGCTCCATATTTACCGACAATTTCCTCTGGACTGACAACATTTCCTACAGATTTACTCATTTTCCCGCCATCTTTGAGTACCATCCCCTGGCAAAGAAGATTAGTAAATGGTTCGGAACTGCTGACCAATCCCTCATCTTGCAAAACTTTCATAAAGAATCGCGAATAAAGAAGATGCAGGATAGCATGTTCAATACCGCCGATATACTGATCTACAGGCACCCAATAATCTGCTTTTTCTTTAGAAAACGGCATGTCCTCATTATGGGGATCGCAATAGCGAAGAAAATACCACGATGAATCAATGAAAGTATCCATTGTGTCAGTTTCTCTTCTCGCTTCCCTGCCACATTGAGGGCATCGGCAATGAAGGAAATCCTCGCTGGTTTCTAATGGAGAAAGTGCTCCTGCCACAAAGTCTACATCTTCCGGCAATACTACAGGTAAATCTTTTTCCGGTACCAACACATTTCCGCAATGCGGGCAATGTATAATCGGAATGGGACAGCCCCAATAACGTTGACGTGAAATCAACCAGTCACGCAGGCGGTAATTTACCTTCTCTTTTCCAATCCCAATTTTTTCTAATTTCTGAGTAATTCTTACTCTTGCGTCTTCTGAAGAAAGACCATCAAACTCGCCGGAATTTACCAGATACCCGTCGGCATCATATGCCTTATCCATTTCTTCAAGCTTCAAACTACATTCTTTGTTTTGAATAACCATCTTTATCGGAAGATTATATTTTTTTGCAAATTCCCAGTCTCTCTGGTCTCCTTCGGGAACTGCCATGACTGCACCCGTACCGTATTCGTAAAGTACATAATTAGCAATCCAAATCGGCACTCTTTCTCCTGTGAGCGGATGGATTGCAAAGCTGCCTGTCGGCATTCCTAATTTAGGAGTATCCTCTGCTGTACGAATCAAATCATTTTGATTTTTCATCTCATTGATAAACTTTTGCAATTTAACTTTTTCAGGATTATTCGCAATCAATTTTTTTACCAGCGGATGTTCCGGAGCCAACACCATATAAGTGACACCATATACTGTATCTACACGGGTAGTATACACCGGTATCACTGCTTCAAGTCCTTCCACCTTAAAAGAAAATTCTGTACCCGTCGAACGGCCAATCCAATTTCTCTGCATTGTTTTTACCCGTTCAGGCCAACCGGGCATATGATCTAAGTCTGCTAAAAGTCTGTCTGCATAGGCTGTAATTTTAAAAAACCATTGCGACAAATCTTTTTTCTCTACCAAATTTTTGCACCGCCAACATTTGCCATCTTCAACTTGTTCATTAGCAAGAACCGTATGGCAATGATCACACCAATTCACTTTGGCTTCTTTTTTGTAAGCAAGACCTCTTTTATAAAAAATCTCAAAAAGTTTTTGCGTGTGTTTATAATAGTCTTCCCTACAAGTAAGAACTTCTCTTTTCCAATCATACGATAACCCGAGTTCTTTCTGCTGCCTGGTCATGTTTTCAATATTGGAATATGTCCATTTTGAAGGTGCAATACCGTTTTGTATAGCTGCATTTTCAGCAGGCATTCCGAATGCATCATATCCCATCGGATGAAGCACATTAAAACCGTTCATCGTGTTAAAACGAGCTACTACATCTCCAATCGAATAGTTTCTTACATGTCCCATATGTAAGTTTCCGGAAGGATACGGAAACATTTCCAAAACATAGTATTTCTTCTTATCAGAATCCGACTCGGTCCGGAAAGCATCTGTTTCACTCCAAATTTTTTGCCACTTTTTCTCAATTTCCTGCGGAATATACTTTTCTTTCATTTTTTCACCATCCACGTGTATTTAAATTAATAAATTTTGCTCAAAATAATTAATTTTCATTATATATTTTTCATACATCAACGTCAAACAAACCATGTAAACGTCTAATTGCTTTTAATTGCTCTCTTGATTTTATTTTTAAACCTCAAAATCAATTCATCTCCATAGTTTTGCCTTTGTGGGGCAAAAACATCTTTTGTCATATCGCCTTTTTCTAATTCGCTGTATAAATCCTCTTCTCCAAAGCCATAACGCCAAAAAGCAGTCCCGGGTAATTCATATTTCTCTCTTAATTTTAGTTTTTCTGCCAGAGAACGGTATTCTTCAAACCAAACTTTATGTGGAACGCCTTTCTCTATCCAGTTGCTGATGTACTGTTTTTTGGTATTATCCCAATGTGCTTTCAGATGATGCCTCTTTATGAACTCTTTCGTATATCTAAGCGTAAGCACTGATGATTTGGCATTTCCACTATCTCCTCTCCATACTCTTGTATATAAAGGTAATCCTAAAATCAACTTTCCCTTGGGTATCATTGTTAATAGTTTTGAAATATGTTTATCCAGCCAGTCATAGGATGACGTTGACCCGGGATAGGCGCTCCCCCCGGGTGTTTGATCATATCCCATGACAATCTCATAGTCCACAAATTCAGCTAGAGCTTCTCTATCATAACAAAGACTCCAATTAGGGCTGTTTACATCATAAACAGTGATATCTGCAGATAGATTTTTCTTTTGTTGGTGTAAAGAATTTGCCACTTCCTTTATAAACTCAGTGTACTTTTCTTTATCTGCCATATCCATGTTTTCAAAATCTAAATTCCATCCGTTAAAATCGTAGACAACAGCTATTGCGGCCATCCTGCCGGACATATGAAGTATTTCTTTTTTATCATTCATAAGCTTTTTTGTCGCGGCTATATCAAAATCATTGTGCAATAAAGGCTCTATTTTTATATGTTCTTTTTTTGCTTCTTTTAAATAAGTAAGCGGAATCGGAATCGGGGTCTCATCAAGCGTCTTATATGACCCCCACGTTGGCGACAATATTCTCTTGCCATAATTTTTTGTAAAATAAGAATTGCCGCTTCGATAACTGGTTTCAGGATCCCACATATAGATAATCTTTTGAGTACTTTCTTTCATATCGGGGTCAGGGTTCTTTTTTTGTTTTGTTATGACCAGCTCTTTTTTCTTTTTGTTATATACATAATCTAATCCGGCTTGGTGGGAAAAGAAAGAAAAATCAATATAATTCTTTTTTTCTTTAATTCGTGACGGCAACTCTACAAATTCTATTCTTTTATCTGTACCAATTTGTAATTCTGCAAATACTTTATCTCCATTTTTTACAATATGCCAACCCCCTCCTTTTTCCAAAAGCATAGGATTTGCATATAATGTTCCTTCCTCTTCGTAAACCTCGGAATGTATATTTCGATTTTTTATTTTTACTTCGTCCCATCCGTAAACGGATTGATTCATAACCAACCCTAATAAGATAATTAATAATGTTTTTTTCATTTTTTCATACCTCTTTCGGTGAATATAGTATAATTGAGTATATCATTATTATTCAAATCGAGGTAAATTATGCACCAGTACTTATTTTTTATAGGGGATTTTCCTATCCGCCTCTACGGCATTTTCTTTTCCGTTGCTATTATATCCGGATGTATCCTCGCCTATTTTCTTTTGCAAAAAGAAGGGCATCATTGGGAACATCACGTTTTTGATTTAGGCCTCACCATTACATTTTTCGGAATCATTGGCGGTCGGCTATGGGATGTATTTTTCTTGGACTGGGCATATTACCAAGAACATATTTGGGAAATACCTTATGTTTGGCAGGGAGGAATGGCTATCCAGGGTGGTCTGATTTTTGCTTGCCTTGCCGGCTATGGATATTTAAAATACCACAAAATTCCTATACTGCCATTTGCTGATACGGTTGCTCCTGCTATCATTATCGGCCAATCTATCGGCCGGATTGCTAATTTTATGAATGGCGATGCCTTTGGTCATCCTACGGGCAGTTCATTTGGACTCCTCTATCCGGATACAACACTTGCTTATCATACTTACGGTACACAACCTCTGTGGCCTGCAGAAGTATGGGAATGTCAGGGCGACCTGATTATTTTTATCATTTTAATTTGGTTCAATTGCTCAAAACGACCTCATGGAACTACATTTTGCCTCTATATTATACTTTATTCTTTATTGAGATTTTTTCTGGAATATTTCCGCGGGGATTACGGAACGCTTGCGTTCGGATTAAAAAGTGCGCAGATTACCAGCTTAATCGCTATTTCCTTTTCTTTAACAGCTTTCATTTACTTCTATTTTTCCAAGCAAAATTCGTTAGATAAATAGAACACAAAAAACCGCTATCCTCATATAGCGGTTTTATTATTCAAAATATATATCTAACCTGTTAATCTCAAAATCTTCTTCGATTTGAGTAAATTCTTTTACGTGTAAAGGATTTTTCGTAAATCCGAACAAATGCGTCGGGCCATGACAATCAGTGGATCCGAAATCATTAATTTGCCATGTTGAAATATCAATCAATCTTTGGGCCAGCGAATGCTCTAAATGGGCCTTAGATCGTATAGGAATAACTCCTATAAACTTAGCTTCTTTTCGGAGATAGTCAATATGCCAATGCATTTTTTTATGGATACGACGATGCCGTTTTATTCTTTGCAGTAAATTTTTCTTGGCCGTCCCTACATACACATAAAATCCCTTGGGGAATAAAATTTGGCCTCTGCTTCCTATTTCAATCATTTTATCGTTATCTAAATGTAAAACAAGAAGATAATCACCATGATTCCCCATTTCCTTTGACAATACTTTTTTAGATGTTGAAATTAATTTTATCTTTTCCGGAATCGTGAAATCGCTTCCCCAGTGAAGAGCTGCTATTTTATAATCGATATAATCCATTTCATTATAAAACGCCTGCGCAAATTCTATATCCGTATGAAAATCAGGTAGAAACCATTCCACATTACTGCAGTGGACAAGGATTAACAGTCCTGCATGACTCTGCCTCCCAATCTCACCCAAATGTGCTACATGTTTAGAACCGCGCGCTGTAACTGCATCAGGAAACAGCGCTCCTTTTCTGCCAAAGAGTGTACATGATTTTACTTCCACAGGAAAAGTATCTCTATTTTTCCCATCACTTAAAAGTAAATCAAACCGACTGTTTCCCATGGTAATTTCTCGTTTTACCACATGATACTTTCCCCATCCCGGTATCTTATGATGATTAATTAAATATTCTGCTACATCATTACAACGGGAAGTATCAAGCAAAATAACCCTATCTTCTTTTTTTACACCAATAATTTTGTATGCAGTACGATTTAAAGGATTTCCGGAAGGTGTCGCATATAAAGTGACTCCCGGGAAAAGAAGTTCTCTCATTCTCCCCGGATTCGGCATATGACAAACTTCTACTTTTCCATGAATTTCCGCATAAACTAAAAACCAGTTTGGTCGTTCAATAAATTTTGCTTCTACTACATTTTCATACAGCTTCATTTCCCTGACTCTTTAAGACTTCAAACATATAAATAATGTTTTCCGGAGTTTTATCCGCTATACATTAAAACGGAAATAAGCAATATCTCCATTTTTTATTACATAATCTTTTCCTTCGATACGGAGAAGTCCTTTTTCCCGGACCGCAGAAAAAGACCCGCACTTCATTAGTTCATCGTATGTGACAATTTCAGCACGAATGAAACCTCTTTCAATATCGGAATGAATTTTGCCTGCCGCCTTAGGTGCTTTTGTTCCTTCATGTACTGTCCAGGCACGACACTCATCTTCACCCACTGTAAAAAAATTAATTAGCCCAAGCATGGAATAGGCTGCTCGGATTAAACGATTTAAGCCGGGTTCTGTTTCTCCCATGTCGGCAAGAAATACCTTTGCTTCCTCCGTATCCAACTCAGAAACTTCCTGCTCTATTTCTGCAGAAACAGGGACCCACTTTGCATTTTCTTTTTCTGCCTGTGACACCGCAGCCTTAACATAATCATTGCTCATGGGATCGGACATGTCAGATTCCGCTATGTTCAATACATAAAGAACAGGCTTTAAGGTTATCAGATTCAACTCTTTAAATACATCCTGCTCATCATCAGACAAATGAAGAGATCTGGCGGGTACCCCCTCCTGCAATGCATTAAAAACTTTTTCTAATGCAGGTAATGTCGCCTTAGCTTCTTTGATTCCCGCTTGTGCCAACTTTGCTGTTTTACTCTTTTTCTTTTCCACTGTATCTAAGTCGGCTAAACAAAGCTCTGTATTAATTACCTCCATATCTCGGACCGGATCAATATTTCCTTCCACATGGGTAATATTTTGGTCTTCAAAGCACCTGACTACATGAGCAATTGCATCTGTTTCACGGATATGACTCAGAAATTGGTTCCCAAGTCCCTCGCCTTTTGATGCTCCGGCAACCAACCCGGCAATATCAACAAATCGTGTAAATGCCGGCGTTGTTTTTTTAGGATTAAACAGCTTTGATAAATCGTAAATCCTATGATCGGGTACTTCTACCACACCCACATTGGGTTCTATCGTGCAAAAGGGAAAATTAGCGGCCTCTGCCCCAGCTTTTGTTATAGCATTAAATAATGTGCTTTTCCCTACATTCGGAAGTCCTACAATTCCAATTTGTAAATTTGTACTCATTTTATTGTCCTTTATTTAAATTTTTTACGGCTTCCGCCATTTTATTCATTGCCTGCTCAGTTAATTCCGGTGTATTTAAAGCATGCAAACGCACATATCCTTCTCCTGCGGGTCCGAATTCTATTCCCGGTACACTGATGATTCCGGTTTGTCCAAGTAAATAGTCAAAAAAATCCCAACTGCTCATTCCATCTGGCGTTGTCACCCATATATAAGGACTATTCACTCCACCCGCAACATCTAAGTTCATCCGCAAAAGCTCTTTTATCATAAATTGCGCATTTTTTTGATATCCAGATAAAATATCCTGTATTTGCTTTCTTCCCTCCACGGTATAAATTGCTTCCGCACCTCTTTGTATGATATAAGAACATCTTTCAGATTTACAAGCTTTCCACTGTTTCCATAATTGATGAACTCTTACAATCTCATCGCTTTTTTTACTCTCCAAAATTAAATCAGCGGGAATAACTGTATATCCGCATTGTAAACCTGACAGTCCCGGAATTTTTGTATAGGAGCGGAATTCAACAGTTACTTCTTTAGCACCGTCAATTTCATAGATGCTATGTGGGATTGTTTCATCCTGATGAAAAGCTTCATATCGGGCATCAAAAAAAATAATTGAACCGGTTTGCTTGGCAAATCGCACCCACATGGTTAAATCTTTCTTGCTGAGAACAACTCCTGTAATGTTATTGGGTGAGCAAATATAAATAAGCTTCGGGTCATGAGAGGGTAATACCGGCTTATAATCACATTCACGATAACAAGATAAATATTCCAATTTATTGAAAAAAGAATCAATAAACTTTCCACTTCTGCCTGCAATAACATTGCTGTCTATATAAATCGGATCTGCCGGGTCTGTAACTCCTACTACTTCTGCGGAAGAAAAAAGTTCCTGCATATTCGCAATATCTGCTTCCACACTATTATTAATAAAAATTTCATCCTTTGTAATATCACAGTTTCGGCGTTTAAAATCATGCTCTGCAATTTTCTCACGCAGGAATCCGTATCCTTGTCCGGAATCAACTTCATAAGCTCCTTTTGCTTCCGATAAATCATTGATGGCTGATTCCATTGCTTTTATAACGGCCGGTACCAAAAAATTAATCTCTTCATTCGTATTGAATGAAATAATTTTCTCTCCCGGATTATTATTCTGAAAAGTTTTCTTTTTCTCTTCTATCTTTTCAGACATGTGATGACTTTGTAAATTTAAAAAATTTTCATTACAATAAGCCAAAATCATTCCCCCTTACGGACAGAAGTATTTTTGTTTAATTATAGCATAAAAAATTTACTTTTCATGGGACAGTAAAAACCCGCCCTATTTATAAGGACGGGTCAAAATTACAATTCGATGATTACAGTTCCTAAAACATGATCTATGGGTACCGGACCGATAAAGCGGCTGTCCGAGCTGTGATTTCTATTGTCTCCCATAACAAATACTGTCCCATTTGGAACGGTAAATGCCCCTTCCATAGAAAATTCCATCGGCTCATTTATATATGGTTCATCCAACTTTATCCCATTCCGGTAAACTGAATGATTATAAAACTCCAGTATATCTCCGCCTTTTCCGATTACCCGTTTGACCCATATATTATGTCCCTGTCCGTTTTTATCAAACAATGCCATATAATTTAGTGCCGGTTCCGATAAATCATCACTCCAGGAACGCTCTCTTTGCACACGGCTGTCAATAATCACAATATCTCCATAATCTGGGGTCTTTCTAAATACATGACTGATTTTTGAAACAATAAGATATTGTCCGTTTTCTAAAGTAGGAAACATTGAAGAGCCTGACACTCTGGTCGGTACAAAAAGAAATATATGTATAATCATCGCAAGAAATAAGGCAATTACGATGGAATATACCCAGTCAAACAACTCGTGCATAAATTTTCTCCTTTTTTATTGTATTTTTATTGTACAGCAAAAATGATTATTTTCCAACAAATAAACCGGCAGATGTATTCCACCGGTTTATATTTTCGTTGACAAAACTGTTTGGTTTGCCCACTTACTTTAGAACATCCGGACCCCCGGACGATCTTCACCGAATCGATGTACTGTGTCAACAAATCTTACCGTCCCTGTTTTATAGCGAAGGACCAGTGTACTTGTTCTCGCACCGCCGCCAAAAAATCTTACGCCACGGAGCATTGTGCAATCTGTAATTGCAGTTTCTGCAAAAATACAGTCATCCCCCTTGACTAGATCGTCTAAGGTAAGAATTTTATTGGGATCATCAATTCCCATTTCATGCAAACGATGTAATTCCTGGTCTGTATGTGGCAATAAACGAGCCTGCATGTCGCCCCCTAAGCATTTTAACCCTACTGCAGATAATACTCCTTCGGGCGCACCGCCGGAGCCGATAACCATATGTATACCACTCCCCTGGATTGCACAGTCAATAGATGGCACAACATCTCCATCAGTGATTAGTCTTACCCGTGCCCCTGACTCTCGAATTTCACGAATTATTTTTTCATGTCTTTCACGGTCTAATACTACAACTGTTAAATCAGAAACTTCACGATTCATCGCTTCCGCCACATTTTTTAAATTTTCCGTCACGGTTGCACAAATATCAATCTTCCCTTTAGCGCGGGGACCTACACAAATTTTCTGCATATACATGTCCGGTGCATGAAGCAAACATCCTTTAGGTGCAATAGCCAGTACTGCAATAGCTCCTGTTTGCCCTTTTGCTACCAAATTAGTTCCTTCTACCGGATCCACGGCAATATCTACTTCTTCCCCGCCACGTCCTACTTTTTCACCAATATACAACATCGGTGCTTCGTCAATCTCACCTTCGCCAATAACAACAGTACCGGTAACCGAGGTGCGTGCAAATTGCTCATGCATGCCGTCAACAGCCGCCTGATCAGCTCCCTCTTTATCTCCCATACCTACCAGTCGTGCACTTTTCAAGGCCGCTTGCTCGGTAATTCGAACAACCTCCAATGATAATTGTCTGTCCATATATGCCTCCAAAATAGTATACTATATGATCTTTATTTAAATTATATCACTTTTGGTTCAGAGATAAAGTATACACTTTACGATTTCATCTGTTAATTTTGACAATTTCATGAATTCTTTTATGATATCTAAGAGGTGAAAGTATGTTTTTATCCTATAATTCAATTACCAATATCCACTTTTTTGGTGACAGTTTAACTGCCGGCTATGGTGTTTCTTCCGGAAAAGATTGGGTTACCGTGGTATCAAAACGCATGCCCGATCTTACCTTTTATAACCATAGTACATGCGGTGCTTTTCTCCAAGATATGATAGAGATTATACCATTTTTTCTTCGTGATACAGATAATAAAAATGCCGTATTTCTCATGGCAGGAACCAATGACATTTTATCAGGCCTCAAACTGCATGTTTTGAAAAAACAAGTAGAACAAGCAATTGAAACATTGTCTGTCATATCGCATTGCTTTATTGGTATTCCGACATTAATGACAAGACAAAGTATATTTTCCGGCTGGCAGGCCGAATGGGCTTTTGATAAAAATATCAACGATTTAAAAGTATACGGAAGTTTTATAGAAAATTTATGCTGCAAAAATCATATCCCTTATATAGATTTTTCTAAAGCATTTCCTTCAGATGATACCTGGTATATAGATGGTGTTCACCCTAATGAAAACGGACATTTGAAATTTGCAGATTCTGCAGAAAAAATTTTTAGAAAGTATATAAAATAAAGGCACCTTTCATGTATTTCCTGCCGTTTCACAACTAAATCTTAAACCGGCATGACTTACATTTGGTGCTTTTATTTTATTCCTCTTCTTTTTTTATATACTTTCCATCCCGTTTTTGTGCTTCGTATAATTGGAAATATTTTCCTTTTTTATTTAAAAGCTCCTCATGCGTTCCTTCTTCAATAATATTTCCTCTGTCTAAAACAATAATACGATCTGCATTTCTCACTGTAGATAACCTATGTGCAATAATAATCGTAGTTCTTCCTTTTGAAAGACTGTTTAACGTTTGCTGGATTTTACGCTCGGTCTGTGTATCTAATGAAGATGTCGCTTCATCAAAAATAACAACTTTCGGGTCTTTTAAGAATACTCTTGCTATTGCAATTCTTTGCTTTTGCCCGCCTGAAAGTTTGACGCCCCTCTCTCCCACCTTTGTATGAATTCCATTTGGAAGCGCTTCGATAAAACGATCTGCTGCTGCCAATTTTGCGGCATTTTTTATTTCCTCTTCTGTTGCCCCTACTTTTCCATAACTTATATTATCTCCGATAGTATCACCAAAAAGAAAGACGTCTTGTTGTACAATTCCGATTTGCTTTCTCAAATCCTGCTGTCGGTAATCTTTTATATCATGCCCGTCAAAAATGATTTTCCCCTCTGTCGGTTCATAAAAGCGGAGCAATAAATTTACCAGTGTACTTTTTCCTGCCCCTGTTTCCCCGACAAAGGCAATTGTTTCTCCTGCATGAATATTAAAATTCAGATGGTTCAAAATCATTCGCTTATCATTATAACCAAAGCTCATATTATCAAAGCAGATTTCCCCCCTGGCGTCCATAATTTCTACAGGATGGGGCGGATCCTTAATTGTCGGCTCGATATGCATAATTTCCTGAAATCTGGCAAAGCCTGCCATCCCCCTCTGATACATTTCCGTTAATATGGTCAGACGGAAAACCGGCCGCATAAAAATATTCACATACAAAAGGAATGCTACAAAATCCGGTAGTGACAAGAGATCTTTGGCAATCATATAGCTTCCCGCCAAGAGAACAACTACATTAATAAAATTTGTGAAAAAGTTGATACTCCCGGAAAAATAAGCCAGAATTTTATAAGAGTTGAATCTTGTATTTCTCAGCTCTTCGCTTTTTTTCCGGAATCTGTCCATTTCGAAATTTTCCATCGCAAATGCCTTGCTGAGGCGGATCCCCGACAGACTTTCTTCAGCACGGGCACTTAACTCCCCCGTTTTCGCTCTATTTTTGCGGAAAGCCTTTTTCATCTGCGTATTAATTTTTACAGTATGAATTGATTTCGCAATAAGAAGCCCTCCGACTAATAGTGCCAATTGCCAGTTCATGACTAACATGGCAATTATGGTTCCGGACATTATTATTCCGCAAAGTAATACATCATTCGGGCCTCGAAAAGCAAGTTCACTGACTTCAATAACATCACTGGTTATTCGGGATAACAGCTGTCCTGTTTTTTCATTATCAAAATACTGAAAAGGCTGTTTTTCTATGTGGGCAAACAAATCATTGCGCATATCATGCTCGATAGAGGCACTCATAATATGCCCATAATATTGAACTCCATAGGATACAGCAAAATTAATCAGATATAAAACAAGCAGCAAGCCGGCTGATTTATATAATCCTATTTCATCTCTTGCGGGTAAGATTTTATCAATGATATTGCGCACCACCATAGGGAATATCAAATCAAAACCTGCCATAAGAAGTGTACCAATGACTACGCTGATGAGAATTCCTGTATACGGTTTATAATATTTCATAAAATTTCTAATCATTTAAAATCTCCCACACTTTAAAAACTATCCTTTATTTCTATTATACGCAGTACTTCGCCAAATATGCAGTAAATCATTTTCTGTCATTTTGTCAAGGTGGAAATAAGAGGCTCCCATTTCTTTTGCTATTTTCTTTGCTAAACCCAGTTTTATAAAACCGGACTCTGTGTCAATGACTGCTACCGGCAATTTTCTGTTTCCGATTTTTTTGGCTTCAGAAACCGCATCATTTACCGGATCGGAACCGTTTGTGATTCCCTTCGTTGCTCTTCCGTCAGTAACTAAAATAACAACCGGCTCTTGTGTCGGATCCTGACGGTATAGCATATCCAATATATCAGATGCTTTTATAAGTCCTTTTGCTAATGGCGTCTTTCCTCCGGTAGGCAAATTTTCCAGCTTCTTTTTTGCAAAATCGACACTTCTCGTAACAGGTAATAAAACCTCTGCTTTATTTTTTCTGAATGCAATCATGCCCACTCTATCTCGTTTTTGATAAGCTTCCATCAAAATTTTAAAGATTACACCCTTAACGGTACGCATTCTTTCTCGAGCGCCCATGGATCCACTGGCATCTACAACAAATAAAAATATATTCCCCACTCTTTTTTCTCTTACTTTTTCACGGATATCATCCCTATTTATAACAACAGCACATCCGTTAGGCTTTCTTGATTTTTGATAGGGTGCTGCCGCACGAATTGTAGCATCGAATGCAATGTCTTTTGCTTTTTCCTTAGGACTTTCTGCTCTTACATATCGTCCTTGCATAAGTGATGTACGAGTCAGTGTGCGTTTACCGCTTCCTTTTTTTACTTTTCTTTTATCAGCAGGTTCTATCCAGATTGGCGGTAACTGTACTCTTATATCTGCAGAATCCGTTCGCTCCTTACTTTCTCCATTTTCATCGGCAGGTGGCAGTTGGTTGCTTAAAGAATCATTATTTTTATCACTTTCATGATTGTCTTCTCCTACACTATCTGTATCTCCCTGAGAAGATTCCATAGATTCATTTGCTTGCTCCTGATTATTTTCTTTGGAGTCTTGATCATTTTCCCGCTCTTGTTGTTTTTCTTCTTCCGGCGGTGTTTGCTCAGGAGATTCAGGAGCGTTCATTTCTCTCATGCGATGTGGCAATACAAATTCAGCCGCTTTTTCTAAATCTTTTGGAAGTACATAATTTCTATTATCAAGAGCAGCCAATGCACGGGCCGCTTCTATTAAATAAATATCCGCTCTATGACCCGCTACATGAGCTTTTAATGTATATACCGCCGCCAATTGTACCATTGCGGGAGAAACTGTTACATCTTTTAATATATCCTTGGCATCCTTGATTTTATTTTTAAGCTTTTCTGTTTCCGCTTCCCATTTTTTTCTGAATACAATTCCGTTATTCTCAAACTCCAAAACTCTTTTTATAATTTCTTTTCTTTCTTCTGTATCGAAGTTGTTTTCTATTTGAATAAATAACCCGAATTTATCTAATCTCGCTGCAGATAAAGTGCCGCTGTCAGGATTCATGGTGGCAAATACTGTACCGGAAAAAATTTTTTCTGAAGAAAATCCATCACGTTCTAATTTATAAATACCGGATTCGGTTATATTCAAAATAGATGACAGTAACTCATCACGTAATAAATTAACGTCATCTATATATAAAATTCCATGATTGGATTCCTCCAATAATCCGGCTTGCAGTTTCTTTTTACCATCTTGTATGGCTGCTTCTGTGTCCATACCACCAAAAAGCCGATCTTCCGTCACTCCTACAGGAACTTCAACCCATGGGGCATCTACCAGTTCTCTGGCACCGCGAAGCAAAACAGATTTCCCCGCCCCTGTTTCTCCGGACACAAGAATTCCACCGGCCAACGGATTTACTAATGCAATTAAAATGGCTTTCTTTGCATTATCCAACCCATAAAAAGTGGTAAAAGGAAAATTATTACGTTTCATCATCAATAACCTGATCCACTTCTGTCCAATCTACTTCCTGCTCTTCAAAGGGACGACGTCTCATTCGATGGGGCAAAGAGAGCCGGGATGCCTCTTTTAAATCTTCACGGGTCACGTCTTTATGCCCTTCCAGTGCAGCAATCGTTTTGGCCGTTTTGATTAATGTAATATCAGAGCGGTGCCCGTCTACGCCTAATGCAATTGATATTTTGGCAGCACATAAAAGGATATCCTCGGAAACCTTTACCTCCGGTAAAAGCTGCATGGCTGCTTCTATTTTTCTGACCTCTTTTTCTTGCTCATCTTTCCATTTATCCAAAAATCCATCCGGATCCGTTTCATAAGCCAACCGCCTTTTAATAATCTCTGCTCTTTTTTCAGGATTTTGTTCTCCAACTACTTTTACGGAAAGGGCAAATCGGTCCAGCAGCTGAGGACGAATATCACCTTCTTCAGGATTCATTGTTCCGACCAAAGAAAATCTTGCCGGGTGCGAGTAAGAAACCCCTTCCCTTTCCACTGTATTTACACCCATGGCAGCAGAGTCTAAAAGAACATCGACTACATGATCATCCAATAAATTAATTTCGTCTACATACAAAATATTTCTATTCGCATCTGCCAATATTCCCGGTTCAAATGAGCGTTTGCCTTCACGAATGGCCGCCTCAATATCTAATGTACCGACCACCCTGTCTTCTGTAGCACTTACCGGTAATTCAACCACTTTCATGGGTAACATTTCTACAGGTGGGGTTGCATTATCATATTTTTCATGAGATTCATCTGACCAGTTGGTTGGATCGTAGGGATCATCGTGGAAACGGGAGCCTTCAATACATGGACGAGGAGGCAATAATTCAGCCAATGCACGAACTGCCGTTGATTTGGCAGTCCCTTTTTCTCCCTGTATCAATACACCGCCCAGTTTGGGATTGATTACATTTAATAACAAGGCCTTCTTCATAGCATCCTGCCCTATTATTGCCGTAAAAGGAAATACTTTTTGTCTGTTCATATTGTTTTCTCCTGTCTTTTTAAATACCGATGTATGAAAAATTTTTTCAATGCACATTCTGCCTCTGATCTTTTAAATTTCCCGTTTTTATCCATCCATCGGGAAAAGCAACCTCCGCCACACAAAGAAAAATATTCACATTCCCTGCAAGGCTGCATAATCTCTTTTATAAAGGAACTTACTTTATCTACCTTGTTCTTTTCTCTGCCTGTTTTTACATTTCCAAGCTTATAATCTTCTCTTCCCATCAACGAAGAACAGGCATAAATATCACCATGCACATCTATAAAAGCTGCTTCCCCATTCATTGCAAAGCATTGTGGAAATTCATATTTCCCGGTTCGTGCCAGCATTTCCACCCTATCTTCCTGGGTAAAACGGATATGCCTGCCTGTTATTTTTTCCAACATATCCAATCTTTCTGCCGTTTTTCTTAATGCCGCCGTCATTTGCTTTTCGTTAGGCGCTTTCAGTCTCATCCCCCGTCCCTGTTCGCGAAGAATGTCAAAGCCGATTTGATGTACATTTCCATAAAAATAAGCCATATCAGAAATGCCTTCAAGTTCATCTACCATGTCATCAGTAACGACACAGGTAATGCCTGTCCCGATTCCGTTTTCCGATAAATTTCTAAGGGCTTTTGATACCATTTGAGAAGATGATTCTCCGGTTTTGGATTTTCTGGTTCTATCCATCACTCCCGGGCGCCCGTCACAGGAAATTCCGATTCCCACCTTATGATCAAATAACCATTTCCCGATATCTTTTGTCAGCAACGCACCATTGGTTTGTATTTGAAGCTGTACGTTCATCTGATAATCTTCTACCAAATTGACGATTTCCCTGATTAGTGGAAATTGCAAAAGTGGTTCTCCGCCTGAAAACTGAAGAAGAAATCGTTCTCCCGATTCCCCGGCCATTTTAACGGCAGATAATGCAGTCTCCCTGTCCATATCAATCTGTTCTTGTTCGGAAGCATAGCAATATTGACACTTAAAATTGCAACGACCTGTCAGAGTCAAAACAAGCATACGGATTGGCGGCAAATCTTTATTCATCGTCATTTCCTGCATCTTCTAATTCACCTTCGACTGAAAGATACAATTCTTTCAATTTTTCCAAGGTTTCTTCTTTTGCATTCCACAATCCACGGGTTTGTGCTTCAAGCAGTGTCTCTGTAATACGTTGCAGTGCCCAGGGATTGACATCTTTCATCCATTCCTGTACTTTCTCATCAAAAGCATATTTTTCAGCATATTTTTCATACATCCAATCTTCCATGACTTCACTGGTAGCATCCCACTGGTAACTTACAGATACCATTTTTGCCATATCTGAAGCCCCTTTATATCCATGTTTCATCATTCCGTTAATATATTTCGGATTTATGGATTCCGTACGGAATATACGTTTCGCCTCTTCTTGTACCGTTCTTGTTCGCGCTTTAGCACGGTTCGTTGTATCACCCGCATAGGATCGGGGCGCCTTTCCGCGAATACTTCTGACTGCAGCTATCATTCCTCCATGATAAGCATTATAGTCATCAGAACTTAACATATTTGTTTCATGGTTATCTTCATTTTTTATTGTTACATCCATTACCGATAACCGTTTTCCAAAAAGCTTTGGCGTGTATTCCCCCTTAGTTTTTCCGCCAAAAGCATGGCCTCCCCACCGGACATAAACTTCAGCTAAATCATCAATTGTCTGCCAATTTTTTGCATCTAAAAGCGCACCGATCCCTGCCCCATAAGTTCCGGGTGCATCACCAAATATCCTGTAAGCCGCACTTCTCCAGGCTTCTTCTTTCGTCATCCCCGATGTTTTTTCTAAATCCTGACTATCTTCTACGATATGTTTTCTTACATAATTAGATTCTCCCGGCTCATCAAGTTCTGCCACCATGAGTACAGCTTTATCCATAAGATTTACTACGGCCGGCATAGTATCTCTGAACAATCCGCTAATCCGCCCGGTAACATCAATACGCGGACGTTGTAACTCTGACAGCGGAATAATTTCCAATGCTTTGACACGCATACTTCCTTTTTCCCAAACCGGTTTTATCCCCATCAGATAAAAGAATTCTGCAATACATTGTCCGCGACTTCTCATATTAGCCCCCGACCAAAAGACAATTCCTACATTTTCCGGATACTTCCCCTCTTCTGCAATATATTGCTCAATGACTTGATCGCCTAATACTTTACCTAACTCCCACGCCGCTTTAGTCGGCAGAACACGGGGGTCTACCCCGAAGAAGTTACGTCCCGAGGGCAACAAACTTACCCCTCCTGCATGAGGAGAGCCGGACGGCCCCGACTCAATGTATTTCCCGGAAATCCCATCCATTACATGATCCACTTCTTCATGAGTCATAAGTAGATTAGGCATAATGGTTTCTCCGATATATGCAAATATCGTTCTGACTTTTTCTTGCCACTCCGGGCTTTCTGACCTTATATAAGGCAAATCGATTACTTTGTCCACTCCTATTTCAGTAAACCCGGAATCTTTAAAAAGTTGTACCGCCGATTCCGTTTCTTCCCTGATTTTCATCATCAATTCACTGTAAGTTAATTGAAGCGGTTTATAAATATCAGCGGCATTTCTGATAATCGCATCCACAGTTGTCCCGTATTTTTCTGCCCATACATCATAAATTGACGGTATGTCTCCATTAGGGAGTCGTAATAGCTGTAAAATTTCATCTACCAGTAATTTATCTTCCGGTGCTTTCCCCAAAATATGGAGTCCGACATGAACCTCACTATTTTTTAATTCCTCAATATATTCATGAAGGCGGTTCACATATTCCTTAAACGGCTTATTCTCATCATAAGGAATTTCTCCGTCCAAATTTGCCTTAATGGCAAGCTCTCTTACCATTTTTTCCAATGTGGAAGCGTTTTCCGGCTCCGTAACCAAGAAATGCGCATATTCATCCATTGTTTTTTCCAGTTCTTCCAGTTCATCATAGCTTCCGGCTTCAGCCTGCGGCGCCGGGAGATGATCAACAAGGCATGCTGCACCTCTTCTTTTTGCCTGGATACCTTCTCCTGTAATTGTCATATGATAAATATATACATCCGGCAAATCACCTAATGCCAGTTCCGGATAGCTTTCCCTATCCAGTCCTGTCGCTTTACCCGGCAACCATTCTAAGTTTCCGTGAGTTCCTACATGTATTACCGCATCAGCTTTCCATATATCCCTGATCCACTGATAAAACGCAAGATATTGATGTGTCGGTGCCACAAAAGGATCATGATAAATCTTCGCCGGATCCATGCCAAATCCGCGAGGAGCCTGGACAGTGATAAATATATTTCCATTCATAGTCCCCGGAACCATAATAGAGTTATCATCAGTCAACATAATTTGGCCGGGCGCTTTACCCCAATCTTTATTCATTTGTTCTTTTACAACTGTCGGGAATCCCCCGTAAAGAGCCGCATATTCCTCTTCAGTCACATGGTAGCAAGCCTCCAGTTGTTCTTCTGTCATCATACTCATATCATTCGTTGCATGAGATGTTAAAATTTTAATAAATTCTTTTGTGTCTTCAGGAATGAAATCCAACCGATAATTCTCTTCTTTCATCCTCTGTAACAGTAAACGTATACTCTCAATAGTATCTAATCCAAAAGCACTCCCGATACTGCAATTTTTGGGCGGATAGTTATGGAAAACTATGGCAATTCTTTTATCTTCATTCTGTTTCTTTTTCAAGATTGCCCATTTTTTTGCTTTAGAAATCAATAATGAAATTCTTTCTTGTATGGGAAGATATTCAATATCTCCATTTTCGCTAATATGTTTTGCCGCCACCGGAACTCCATGAATAATTCCATCAAACTCCGGCATAGATACACTGATAGATACTTCAACAGGATTCAACCCTTCTTTAGACTTTTCCCACTCTTCTCGTCCCATTATCAAGGAATAACCTTCCAAAATAGGCATTCCAAAACCTTTTAAATCTTTTGTAGTAATTGATGCAGAACTGGTAAGAGAAAATTTCATTATATTAATGATGACATCTGCCAGAGGGGTTCCATTATCTGTAAAATAAGATTGAAAAACTTCTTTTAGCGTGGGCATACCCAGCTCCGGATTCGGAAGTCCGTTTGTAAATACCGGAATGATATTGAGCCTTTGTCTTTTTGCTTCTTCAATTATAGCGGTTTGATATTTCAAATCTCCCCAAATCCACTCATCCCGATAAAATAACATTCCTATTGTCGGCCATCCCTGTTTGCAATATTTTTCTTTATACCACTTTATATCTGTTGTATATCTTGAGGGAATATCAGGGTGGAAAATTCCCGCCCAACAACATGGAGACGGATCTACTGCTGTCTTTTCTGTTTCCTTTACCAAGGATGCTAAATAGATCCAGAAGTTTCTGTAATTTTCAACACCACTGTAAAAAGTATATTTTTTTATCCGATTAATAACATTTTCATCAAGACCCCATTTGACTTCTTCTTCTGCGGATCCTTGTGCATCCATATAATAGGGGATTTTATAGGTTTCTAAGAATGAAAGACATTTATTCCAAAAATTTGTTCTTATCGTTGTACCCATGAATCGGATAATAATCATATGACTGCCGACGAGTTTCTCTTGCCAGGTTTTGTCCCAGACAGATGTATTTTCCACCTTTATAGTGTCATAACCTTGTGGAATATCTTTTGAATGTTTTAATTCATCACAACATTTTTTCATCATAGAAAATCGTCTGTCTACATTTGTTAAATAAATAACTTTCCCACTCATAAAAAATCTCCCTTAACTAAAGTTCACAACCGCTATATAACTTTCATCTGGCTTATCCGAAATTATGTTAATTTTTGTCTTACCATAACTCCGGATAAACTGCCCTTGCTGTTTCCTCAATGGCCTCTGTTACATGATGAGACATCACATATTTATACTTTTCCTGCAATCGGATAAATTTATTATTCTTTACGGCGCTAACGCCTTTGTAGGCCGGATTATTTTTCAACTCCTTGAGAAATTCTTCTTCATCATCACTTTCTTTCCATTTCCAAACAGGCATTAAAAATACATCGGGGTTTATTTGAGGAATTATTTCTGAGGATATATACATGGAAGACCCGGCCGGCAAATTAGCAAAATCTGCGCCGTTTTTCACATGTGCTCTTCTTAAAATTTCATTGAATAACGTTCCTTTTTTACCTATAATTCCCCGGAAAGATAAACTGAGTACTACTTTTTCCTCATTTGGCTGTATCACTGAAAGCTTCTTTTCAATTCGCTCATTTTCTTCTCTCATATGCTTTATAATGGCCTCTCCTTTTCCCGTTTCATTAACCGCCTTTGCCACTCCCGTTACCTTAGTCTCTACTTCTGCCAAGGTCGTCGGCACTATCGATACATAAACCGGAATTCCCATACGAGTTAATGAATCTATAATGTCTTTCGACACTGATGTGGAAGCAATTACCAAATCGGGATCCAGCTTCATGATTTGCTCTAAATTTCTGTCTACTGTAACCCCCACTTTATTTTTTTGCTCCTTCGTGATAAACGTCAAATCAGTATCTCCCGCATATTTCGAAAGTCCTTTAATTCTTTCTATATCAACCAAATCAAGTAATATTTCATCTGTTCCGTAAGTAAGAGAAACAATTCGTTCCGGATATTTTTTTATCCGGACTTGCCGGTTTTCATCATCAAAAATAAGGTGAGTATCATTTCCAGTTGTTGGCGTTTCTTTATAAAAATGGCAGCCTGACAACACGGTTAATGCAAGTGCAAGTAACAGGCAATATGTTTTTCTCATTATATTGAATCCTTCATTTGATTTCTGACCTTTGAATTCCACAAGCACTCATAAAGATATTCTGCTCCCCTGAAACCGCATAGCGGTAAATCTGTTACACATATTTCTTCACGAGATGGTCTTGCAATATTAAAAGCGGCAAAAGATTTATTTAATCTTAGTAACCTCGCACGTTCATGGGAACTTCCCACAAGGAGACCGCCGCTCCATTTTTCATAGTCTCTTTTTATTTCCTTATCATCAAATCCTGCCAACCTGACGACATCAGCAGATTTAGGTATATAGGTGGATTTATCCATGCTATGGATAATAAGTTTTCCCGTATCTATCCATTCTGTGCGTATAGCATCAGCAATTCCATATGCTTCAGAAGGGGGAGCAGAAATCAAAACATTATCAAACCATAAAGTCCCCCACAAGGACTGAAAATTTCCGCCTCTATAAAGCATCCTCTCTTTTCTCTGTACCGCTTCTTCTTCAATAGGCCCACTTTCCAACTTAAATTCATCCATAATGCATTTTAGCCACTTCAATGTTCCCTCTATCCCGTAAGGCATTCCGATAGATATATAGGGAACTCCAAATTCCTGTTCCATCCTTTGGGCAGCTTTTAAAGACAATTCTTCACGAACAACAACATTTAAGGTTGCTGCCGGTGATTTTAAAATCGTATCCCAATCGTCCCCTGCTCCGGGCATCGCTATGATGTCTATTCCGGCTTTTTTTAAGAGACGTTTGATTTCCAAAGCATCTTCTTTACCTTTTAAATATACTTCAGAAAGTCCGAGTATATTAATAGCCCTGTTCACTCGATCCTGCTTCTTCATATGATTGACCGCCAATAAAAATGCTTTTTCATATCCTCCGGCAAAACTGCCATTCAAACCGCCACTATCCATTGTGTATACCGGACAGGGCAATTCTGCTTTTGCAGCAATACCTTCCAAATCATCACCGACAAGGCTTACACTGCAATTGTTTTCTAAAAATATCCGGTCTGCATGTATATTATTTTTCATATACTTAAAAGCTTCCAGTAATTCCGCTTCGGTTCCATACACTAAAGAATTTTGGGAAGGCTGTGTGCAATAAAACCGGTTTCCCGCGTTAGAAATCATCTCATCAATATATTTCATTGCATAAAAATAACACCACATAGGCCCATTAATCATTACATAGCTTCCCGGTATAGAAGCAAAAAATGCAGATGAGCCGGTTAAAGCACATGTTCCGGAATGATGGCAGGCTGCACCCCATTCAGATTGTTGCATAAGCAATCCCTCCCTTATTTCCATAGCGGCAAAGAAGACGGTATAACGCACGCAATATAAATATTTCTCCGTTTGTACCTGCCATAGGCATCATGGGAATAAAAAACTGCCTTGTTTTTATATCCAGAATTTCATTTGTTGTAAGAAAAATATCAGCCTGATTAATTAGTTCCTGATGATTACTGCCCTGATACACCGGACTTTGTGTACAAGTTTTTATCTGTTGCATGAAGACATCTTTTTCCTTGTCAGAAAGATTGTCATAAAAAATTATCCCTTCCAGTTTCATGCCCAATCTGTTGATAGACATTATAGTATCTGCCGGATTATACCACTTAGGGCCTCTTCCTATTCCTATAACTGCTTTTTTGTCTCGTGTAATATAATCAATTGTTTTAACATAGCTGTTCAGCCGGTTTTCTTCCTCTGAAATAATTTGATCTGCCATGGTTATTTTATTAAGTCTTACCCCTATTTCATGTATCCAACTCCTCGTATTTTCCCAACCAATAGGATACTGTTCTGTTAAAATTCCCACTCCATAGCAGTTTTTAATTTTATTGGCAAGATTGCATAATTTGTCAGATTGTCCCTTTCCGCCAAGAAGTACCATCCATTCTGCACCGGTCAGATTTTTCCATTCATCAAAAGGTGTATACCCCGGAAATTGATATTCTACAAACAACCCGAATAACTTTAAAATACGCTTTACCTCCAAAGCATATTGTCCCGAAGGCCCCATTTGATCTCCAATTAACAAAACCTTCCCCGGGATTTGTTTTTTCTTAGTAAAAAAACGGTCTACGATTATATCGGCTGTTTTAAAATAGCCATCTGAATATTCTCCTCCGAGAAATCCTGCATAAGGCACACAAATAACAGGAATACCATACTTTTCTTCAGCCTCTTCAGCCTCTTGTTCCACATCATCACCAATCACGCCGGCCACACAAGAAGATGCAATGAACAGACATTCGGGTTCATAAGTATGAATGACATAATCTATACATTGCTTTAAACGGGAAATTCCGCCAAAGATTGTGTCCTTTTCCCGTATGTTTGAAGAAATAAGCGGTATCGCATTTTCTGTCTCTTTACTTCCTTCTGCCATAATACGAAATTGCGATCCCAAATCCATATCTGAAGCAACATGTACACATCCTAACGGACTGTGAAAAATAACCGCACATCCTTCTGAAAAAGCAACGGCTTTCCAAACACCGGACATTGTACAGCTGCAGGATTTATTTTTTGATAATAACCATTTAGTTTTCAGTCCCATATTCATCTACCAGATTTTCTAATTCTTCAAATGTAATTGGTGTCGGAATTGACAAATCTTGATTATTCCAAATAGAATCCGCCAACTCTCTGTATACTGATGCCTGCTTAGAATCAGGTGCATATTGTAAAACAGTCTGTTTATTATTTTCTGCAATATTAACAATCTTATCGCGCGGCACAAAGGCAATTAATTTTGTATTCAAAAGTTTGGCAAATTCTGTAAGTAATTCTTTTTCCCCCGGCGTATTTCTGCTATTTCCTATAATGCCTGCCAACCTGACATTTCCTCGGACAGCAAAACGGCGAATACCTTTTGCTATATTATTCGCCGCATAAAGGGACATTAACTCGCCGGAAGAAACAATATAAATCTCATTTGCATATCCTTCCCTGATAGGCATAGCAAATCCGCCACATACGACATCACCCAAAACATCATACAGCGTCAGATCTACATCAGGAATGGCATTTAACTTATCCAATAACTGCAAAGCAACTATAATACCCCTGCCGGCACAACCGACCCCCGGTTCCGGACCTCCCGCCTCCACACAGATTGTTCCATTGAAACCATGATGAACGACATCTTCTGCCGTAATATCTTCCATATCTTTTAATCTGACTTTATCCAATACAGTTTCTTTACAAATGTGGCCTAAAAGCAATCTGGTAGAGTCATTTTTAGGATCACATCCGATTTGGCAAATTTTTTTCCCCGTTAGGCTCAATGCTGCTGAAACATTGGACGACGTCGTGGATTTCCCAATCCCGCCCTTCCCATAAAATGCAATTTTTTTCATTCCGACTCCTTAAAATTTAAACGACACTTTATTTCTTCATAACCGTTTATATTTTATTATAAACAAATTTGATGATTTTTTATAGTAAATATAATGAAATGTCAGATTTATATTAATATAATATTTTATGAAGTATATTTTTTACTATCAGTTTTAACTTCTCTATTTTAAAAAAAATTAAAAGAGCCGTATTTTACATACAGCTCTTTTAATTTTTTATTTTCTATCTGATTTTAATTTCTGGCACTATGAAGTTGTTCATGCCATGTCACCCAAATAGAAGTAGCTATACAAACAGACGAGTATGCTCCGGAAATAAAACCTACAAGCATAACTAAAGCAAAATTTCTCGTTGTATCACCGCCAAACAGATAAAGAGATGTAACGCAGAACAAAGTTGTAATTAACGTATACATAGATCTGCGTATTGTTTGGTGGATAGAGTCATTGGCCAGTGTTGAAAAGCTGTCTGTCCGTTTATGTGTACGAATAGCCTCGCGAATTCTGTCAAAAATAACAACCGACTCATTCATTGAATATCCAAGTACCGTGAGAATTGCTGCTAAGAATGAAGCATCGACTTCCAACCGGAAGAAAGCGAATACACCAAGAACCACCAAAATATCATGAATAATCGCCACAATGGCGGAAAATGCTATATGATGTTCAAAACGGATGGTCATATAAATAATCATTGCCGTAAAAGAAAGTAAAACATTTAAAAGCGTGTTTTCTGTTACTTCAGATCCGATAACGGCACCAACAGTCTCTATACGCTTAACATCCACTTCTCCTACAGAATCATTAATATGTGCTACCACTACCTGCGCCTCGTCAGCACTTAAATTTCTTGTACGAATAATGACATCTTTTCCCGCTTCTCCTTCTATATCACCAGAAAGTTGGATGACAGATGTTTCAAGTGAATCTTCACGAAGACTGTCACGTACTTGCTCGACCGTAACATTTTGCTTAAACTCAAATTCTAAAATCGTTCCGCCGGTAAAATCGATTCCCCAATTAAAGCGGAAAAGAATAATTGATATTATAGACGCAACCATTAATAAACCTGAAATTGCAAACCAAATTTTTCTATGGGAAATCACATTAAAATTCTTAAACATGGTCCACATCCCCCTTACTTCCGCCAAACCACCAGGGATTATGAATCCAATTAGCATCAATTAAAAACATCAATAGTGTCCTGCTTACTGTAATAGCCGTAAACATAGAAACAGCCACGCCCAGGCCGAGAGAAAATGCAAATCCTTTCACGGTTGCACTCCCCAAGAAAAATAAAATACATGAAGTTATAATTACGGTCATATTAGCATCAAAAATTGTAATAAATGCGCGTTTAAATCCGGATTGCACAGCAATTCTTAAAATTTTTCCTGCTGCAATTTCTTCTTTGAATCGCTCAAATATAAGTACATTTGCGTCTACAGCCATCCCGATTGATAAGATAATGCCGGCAATACTCGGTAGTGTTAAGGTGGCATTTAATGCATAAAGAATTCCCAGTAAAATTAGGACATAAACCAATAAGGCCGTATCTGCTACAAACCCGGACATACGGTATATAAGAAGCATAAATATAACCACAAGTGATAATCCGATTGTAAAAGCAAGAACTGACTTATCTTTTGAATCTTGCCCTAAGGATGGGCCTACGGTTCTCACTTCTAATACAGAAACCTTTACAGGTAACGCACCACTTCTTAAAAGAATCGCTAAATCTTTTGCTTCCTCCAAAGTCCGTTGTCCTGTAATTACAGCAGCTCCTCCTGTAATTGCTTCATTCACCACCGGGTTCGTGAGTAATTCTCCATCCAGATAAATACCGATATGACGACCAACATTTGCTGCGGTTAACCGGGCAAATTTGTCTCCGCCCTCTTCACTGAATTGAAGGGAAACAACAGGCTGTTTATTTTGACCCATTTGTTCTCTTGCATCTTTCAAATCTTCCCCATTCAATTTAACATTTCCGGCTTCATCCTTAAACTCAAGAACCGCAGTTTTTCCTATTGTTTCAATAGCCTTTTTAGGATCTCTCTCTCCCGGAAGTTCAATAATGATACGACGTGCACCTTCACGTTGGATAATAGGTTCTGTCAATCCCATTTCATTGACACGTTTCTGCATTATATTAATGACCTGATTAATTGCTTCTGGTGTCACCTTATTCTGTTCTGTATCTTCTGCCTGCATCACAATATGCGTCCCGCCTTGAAGGTCAAGACCTTGCCTTATGTTTCCTGCAAGCCATCCCACTGTCCCGAGAAAAACAGTAATAATAACCGCAATTGACAAAAAGAAACGAAGCAATGCTCCTCTTCGTAAAGACGTTGCTCTCTTTTTTTCCAAGATTTCATCCCCTTTTAGATAATACGTTTTTCTGTTACTATCTTTGCTACTTTCTCATCATGTGGCTCTACCGGAATTAAATCTGTCATCTGAAAATCCCAAATTACAGCCACCCGTTTTTCATGAGATATCCTACTTAAGAATCTGTCGTAATATCCGGCTCCCATCCCTAAACGTTTATAATCGGGACTGCAGGCAACCGCCGGAATTAATACTAAATCTAATTCTTCCGGGCATAATACACTATAGCCATCAGGCAAGTTTCTTAATCCCATAGGACCTTTTTGAAAATGGTTCATATCTGTCAGCCTGCCTGCCTCCATTTGTCTGTTCTGCTTACAAACGGGAATATAAATTTCTTTCCCTTCTTGAAGTGCATATCGGATAAACCGATCCAGATTCGCTTCGCCTTTCATAGCAAGAAAAGCCATGATACGTCTGGCAGATTTATATTCTTGTAAGGAAATAATTTGTTTTACCAAACTTGCTGACCATTCTTCAATAATTTCAGTAGAAAGAGCCCGCCTCATGGCGAGCATCTTTATACGCAGTTCCTGCTTCCTCTTTTGAAGAGCAGAACTTTCTCCTATCATATCTTTTCCTCGTGAATCACTTTTCCATTTTCATCCACTTCAACGACTTCTTCTACGATTTCAGTGCCGGCTTCCTTAGGATCCTCAACTTCAACAATTTCTTCTACAACTTCTGTTTCAGTACCGGTATCCTGTTTAACCTTTTTATTTTTTAATGCCGCTTCTTCAGAATTCATATCTGCCGCACCGATGGCAGCTGCACCTGCATTTTTAGCAGCTTCTGCATCAATCAGGGATACCTCTCCGTGGTGAATTCCTGTTTTTTCCACCTTAATAATTACTTTCGGTGCCACTTCTAACTCTACGTATTTGTCACGCAATACCTTAATCGTACCATGAATTCCACCTGAGGTTACTACATGATCACCTTTTTTCAAAGAAAGAAGAAAACGACCACGCTCCAATTGCATTTTTTTCTGCGGCCGGTACATAAAAAAATAAAAAATCCCTATCAGTATCAAAAAGGGCCAAAACATTCCTAAAATATCAACTATATTATCCATTTCATTCACCTCCAAGCACTATATTTTTTATTTTACCACAGCAAAGGCAGATTGTCTGTACGGATTTCTACATTTTATTTCCATGTCCAACCAGTCCTTTTCACTTCTTATAACTTTCCATAAAATTTTTTCGAAAATGAGAGAACGTCCCTTTTAAAATTGACTCTCTCATATCTCGCATAAATTGTAAAAGGAAATACAAATTATGAATAGTCACCAAGCGAAACGCCAGTAATTCTTCTGCTTTATATAAATGACGGATATATGCACGTGTGAAATGTTGACATGTATAGCACCTGCATCCGTCTTCCAATGGAGTAAAATCTCTTTCATACTGTTTATTTTTCATATTCATACGTCCGGTATGTACCATGGCCATACCGTTTCTTGCCACTCTGGTCGGGAAAACGCAATCAAACATATCAACGCCACGGGCAACGCCCTCTACTAAGCAATCAGGTGTTCCTACCCCCATCAGATATCTTGCCTTTGTTTTAGGAATCCATTCTGTTGTATTTTCCAAAATATCATACATTAAATCGTGAGGTTCTCCCACAGAAAGGCCCCCGATAGCTATCCCGTCAAACGGTAAAGCGGATATTTCCAGTGCACTCTGTTTTCTTAAATCCTTATACATCCCGCCTTGAACAATACCAAAAATCCCTCTATCACTCCTCTTATGTGCTTTTAAAGAGCGTTCTGCCCACCGGGTTGTTCTTTCCGTTGATTTTTTAGCATATTCATAATCCGCCGAATAAGGAATGCATTCATCAAAAGCCATCGCAATATCACTCCCGAAACATTCTTGAGCCTGTATAGACACCTCAGGAGATAAAAATTGCTTTGATCCGTCTATGTGTGAGCGGAAATGAACACCCTCCTCTGTGATTTTCCTCATTGCGCCCAGGCTGAATACTTGAAAGCCTCCGCTATCAGTAAGTATTCCTTTATTCCAATTCATAAAATGGTGAAGCTCTCCTGCTTGCCGTATTAATTCCGGTCCGGGCCGCAGAAACAAATGGTATGTATTTGACAAGATAATTTGTGCACCCATATCATTCAATTCATCCGGCGTTAACGTTTTAACCGTTGCCTGTGTCCCTACAGGCATAAACATAGGTGTTTTAAATGTTCCGTGAGGAGTATGTAGAAAACCGGCTCTGGCCCCTGTCTCTCTATCTTCCGCTACTAGTTCAAAATTTATTACCATAACTACCTCTTATCTAAGAAACATCGCATCTCCAAAAGAGAAAAACCTGTATTTTTCTTTAACTGCTTCTTTATAAGCAGAAAGGATGTGTTCCTTCCCTGCAAAAGAGGCCATCATCATGATTAACGTAGATTCGGGCAAATGAAAATTGGTGATTATAGCATCCACCACCCGCCATTGATAACCGGGATAAATATATAAGTTAGTCCAATGATCTCCGGGTATAACTTCTCCGGACTGCCCTGCCGATTCTAAAGTTCTTACAGAGGTTGTTCCCACAGCAATAATACGGCTTCCTTCTTTTTTGGCCGTATTTATACGCTTTGCAGTGTCTTCATCAACGGTATACCATTCCCGATGCATTTCATGATCTTCAATGTTTTCTTCCTCAACCGGTCTGAATGTCCCTATACCTACGTGCAATGTTACGAAAAGTAACTCTGCCCTTCTCTTTTTCATTTCTTCCATCAGTCCGGGAGTAAAATGAAGCCCTGCTGTCGGAGCTGCGGCAGAGCCTTTAAACTTTGCATATACTGTCTGATATTCATCTTTATCAGCTAACTTTTTATGAATATAAGGAGGAGTTGGCATTTCCCCAATTTGGTTCAACCAATCATCAAAATCCCCTTCATAATGAAATTGGGCTAAACGACCGCCAAATTCAGTCTTCTCTATAATTGTACAAGAAAAGTGATCTGAAAATTGAATCTCTTGTCCTGGAAGTGCTTTTCGTCCCGGGTTTACAAGGATTTCCCAAACATCATTCCCTTTAGGCGTAAGAAGTAATACCTCTATTTTACCGCCGGTATCTTTTTTCTTTCCATACAGGCGTGCAGGAATTACTTTTGTATTATTAAAAACGAAAACATCACCTTCGTGAATTTCGCTTAATATATCACGAAAGTGTTGATGTGACCATTCTCCCGATACTTTATCCAACACAAGAAGACGGCAGGAATCTCTCGGTTCTGCCGGTTCCTGTGCAATTAATTCTTTCGGCAAATCATAATTAAATTCATTTAGTTTCATCTATACTCTCCCAATTATCCCAGTCTCATTAATAAATCTTTTCTATTTTAGTTCCCGAGAAATAATGTGTCAAAATTTTTTTATAATAATCCTTTCCGTCCCCATATTTTTCTGCCATAGCCTTTGCGCCCCACTGTGATAAGCCTAATCCGTGTCCCCACCCATATCCGGTAAAAATTATATCTTTACCTTTGATAGAAATATCAAACAAAGTGCTTTGGAGCCCAAATATGCTTTGCAAGGTTTCTCCCGGTATTTGTTTTTTCCCGTACTGCCCGTTGACTTCCAAAAACTTTACACGACCTGATATTCCACGGTCGCGGGATGTTTTATTTCCTATTTTCAACCGAGACAATATCAGTTCTTTTATTTTACCAACAGGATAACCTGATTTAGCCACAGATCCGGAAAACTCCTTTATCGGTACGACTTTGACCCAAGTCTTACTTAAAACCCGACTTTCCTCCTCCTTCACGCCCCGTAAATAAGGAACGTATGATTCCCATACATTTTCGCTATCTTCAGTGTACCCTCCCCCGTTTGCGTGGAAGAGTGCATCAATTGCTTTCCCCCCATAAGTGATGATTTCTCCGGATGTTGATTTTATGGCTTTATTTGTAACTTCTGTTTCCGCAGAGGCCCCTTTATAAACCTGAGAACGTGTATCGTCTGTCAAGTCATATCCGGCAGAACGATATTGATTTTTATGAAAAACCGCATATGTCCGGGCTGCTACTGCCTGAGCTTTGACAACATCTATTTCCCAAGAAGGAATAACTTCGCTGGGTACGACGCCTCTTAAATATAATTCTATCGGTATCATATTGACTACAGTCAGGCCGGAACTCCATTTAGAGGGAATAACTTTCATTTTTCCCCTATACTGATTTCCTTTGACAGCAAAAGAAGATTTATCATTATCTGTCGAAAAATAAACCGGTCCGTCAAATTTTTTCCCATTGACAATTATCTTGTTTCCCGATTGCTCTAAAATAACTTTGTTACCCTGCTGATATACGTTTTTCTCCTTACTTGCCCCGCTTATATAAAAATTTTGTAATCCTGTAATTTGTACTTGTTTACAACCGGAAAGGATCCCAATTTCTATATTCGGTCCGTTATTTTCTTTAACTGCTTCTTTATGTAGGGATACCTCAGTTGAGTTCTTCACCTTATTTATATTTTTTTCACCGGTTTTATTCAGGTTAATATATACAACTCTTTTTTGTTTTTGTACGGGGTTTTGACTTTCCCGACTCGTCTTATCCCGACTGGTATCTTTTAAATTTATCTTATTTAAAGGGCTTCCTTTTTCTATATATTCCTTTTGCTGTATTTCTATATTTTGTCCATATATGCATGTTGTTTGAAAAACAGCCGAAAAAACAAATCCTAAAACTCCATACATAAAATATTTCTTCATATCTGCAAAACCTCTTTTTATGTCTTGATATCGATTCTTATTCATTATCCGTATCAAAAAGATCTGTCGGAGTGTGATGATCATCCCACGTTATCCCCAAATGTTCATAAGCTGCCTTGGTAGCTATTCTCCCCCTGGGCGTACGTGATATGAAACCAATTTGCATCAAATACGGTTCACATACATCTTCTATGGTTGCTTTTTCTTCGCTGATAGAAGCTGCAATGGTATCAATTCCTACAGGGCCTCCATTGAACTTAATAATAATCGTTTTTAGAACTTCTCTATCAACTAAATCCAAGCCAATCTTATCGACTAAAAGGGCTTTCAAGGACTCTTTTGCAATGTTCCCGGAAATAATACCTCCCCCTTTAACTTGGGCAAAATCCCGTATACGCTTTAAGAGGCGGTTAGCAATTCGAGGAGTTCCCCTTGCCCTGGCTGCAATTTCTTTTGCGCCGGCCGACTCAATTTCTATTTCAAGAATTCCTGCTGCTCTTGTAACTATATGCTGTAGTTCATCAGGTGTATAAAATTGCATGTGATTAATAATTCCAAACCTGTCCCGGAGCGGCGCAGATAAAGCCCCCGCTCTTGTTGTCGCACCTATAAGTGTAAAAGGCGGAAGCTCGATACGGATAGAGTTTGCCCCTGCCCCTTTTCCCATAACAATATCCAAAGAAAAATCTTCCATGGCAGGATACAATATTTCTTCAACATTTCTATTTAACCGATGAATTTCGTCAATAAACAGAACATCATGTTCCTGTAATGTCGATAATATGGCTGCCAAATCTCCGGGGCGCCCGATGGCAGGACCACTGGTCACCTTAAACTGAACACCCAGTTCGTTGGCAATAATTTTAGCCATCGTTGTTTTTCCTAATCCCGGTGGTCCATAAAGGAGCACATGATCAAGTGCTTCTTTTCTGGATTTTGCTGCTCCTATATAAATTTTCAGATTATCTTTGAACGACGACTGTCCAATATAGTCTTCCAATTTTTGAGGACGGATTGTTTGCTGCCACTCATCATGTCCTATCTCTTCCCTTGCCGTGATACGGCCTTCCGTACCCAAAAAATCTATATTATTTTCGTTCCCAAGACTTTTAATATATTTATTGTTCATGAAAAATCCTTCCGCCACTTCAATATTACATAAAAATAATTTTATCTTTCTCCGAATTTGCGAAGTGCTCCACTAACCAAACTTGCCACATCGTGATAGCTCCCCGCAATATCTTTGAGTACAGGCAAAATTTCTGAACTATCATATCCTAACGTCTGCAAAAATTTCGTTGCTTCTCCTATGATACCGTTATCAGCAGATTCCGCTGAATATACCGGGTCTCCCGAATTCGTATCAATGTACTCAAACTCCTCTATTTTGTCCTTTAACTCAACAATAAGGCGTTCTGCTGTTTTTTTACCTATTCCCGGCAATTTTGTAAGAGACGACACATCTTTATTCCGTATAGAAAGAATAAATTTTTCCGTAGTCATTGATGACAGAATTCCCATTGCAACCTTTGGTCCCACTTTAGAAACTGAAATCAGTACTAAAAACAAATCATACTCTTCTTGTTTCAAAAATCCATAAAGTAATATAGCATCTTCCCTTACTGCCATGTGAGTAAACAAACACACCTCTTCATCCAGATGAATTTGTCCACGATCAATATTTGAAATAAAAATCCGATATCCGATTCCGTTTGCTTCTAAAAAGCAATAATCCTTGAAGAAGCTTGTCACTGTACCCTTTATGTATCCAATCATTACAGACTCCTGTACATCTTTTCATGTTCCATATAATAAATAGCTGTTAATCCGACTGCTAAAGCATCTGCAGCATCATCAGGTGAAATTTTTTTAGTAATTTTCATGATTTTCATAATCATTTCTATCACTTGCATTTTTTTTGCTCTGCCGTAACCTGCTATTTGCTGTTTCACCTGCAAAGGCGTTACATCTATTACCGGCAGGCCTTGCCTGTATCCTGCCAGTAGAATTACACCCCTGGCCTGAGCTACTGATATTCCTGTTGTAATATTTGTATTAAAGTATAAAGATTCAACTCCCATAAATTGAGGACGGTACGTTTCTATTAACTCTGCCACCCCTTCATAAACAATATTCAGCCTCTCCAAAGAATCCTGTTCCTTGGATGTTTCAATAACACCAAAATCAACAGGTATAATGTGATTCTGATTTTTTTCAACAACCCCAAATCCGCAGCGACCAATCCCCGGATCAATTCCTAATGCACGCATTTTACTCTCCCGCATAAAATCATTTTCAATTATACCATGAGATTCTTATAACTTTTAATTTAAAAATAAAACTGCCGATGCATGTCATCCGTTTATCAGCAGACAATCAGCTCTCCTAAATTCTTTTGTATAAAAATGTTATTTGTTTATGCCACTTTTATATTTTCGTAAAGCAATTTTCTTTGACCGCTAAGTAAAAAGCTGCAACACCAAAAGCATATAAACTTTTAGTATCGCAGTCTTTTAAAAATAACTTATTTATTACGGTAAACCATCACTCATCAGATGGGCATAGTGTTCTTGAATTTTCTTTGTTACATTCCCTACTTTTCCTGTTCCTATAGTCTTCCCATCAATACCTAACACAGGAATAATTCCGTCAATCGAGTTTGTCAGAAAAACTTCTTCTGCATTCATCAAATCATCCAGCTTTACCGGATCTGCAGTTTCCTCAATGGTTGTAATACCTGCCGTAGGTGCGACTCTGGAAAGGACAAGTGAACGGGTAATCCCTCGAATCATATACTCATTTGTAGCAGGTGTCCAAATAACACCGGCTTTTACGATACATACATTCGAATGAGAGGCTTCCGTTAAATAGCCCTCCTTTATAAAAATCGCATCATAGGCTCCTTTTTTTTGTGCTTCTGCCCTAGCCATTAAATTATTTAGTTGGTTAAGACTTAAAATATCACTATGATGCCCTCTGTCATCCTCCATAGTAATACAGGTAACTCCGGACTGGACTTTTTCAATACTTTCAAGATTTATCGGCTTGGCATAAATAAGCACATTGGGTTTAAGTTCATTCCTGGCAGGAATGGTAAAATTATGATCACCAGTACCACGGGTAACTATAATTTTTACATAACCCTCTTTTATTTCTGATTCTTCTATAACCACTTCCACAATTTCAGTGAACTCATCAGGTGCCGTTACCGGTCGAATCCCCAGTAAACGCATTGAACGATATAAGCGATCTACATGATAGGAAAGTGCAAAGGGATGGCCTTGATAAACCCGAATCCATTCATAAGCGCCATCTCCAAACTGGATTCCTCTGTCATCTGCACTTAGGATTTGTGAAAAATCATAGTAAAAATTGTGATTGTAATATATAGCTGCTTTTGACATAAATTCCACCTCCATATAAATTATTATTCTTTTTATAAATATGTTTTATTTTTGGTTTTTTATTTCTTTGATTTTCTCAATAAAAATTGGTAAAAATTCTTTTATGTCAGCAACAACTGCATAATCGGCAATATCCATAATCGGTGCCTTAGGATCTTTATTAATTGCCACCAAAACATCTGCATTCACTGCACATACATGCTGCATAGCTCCCGATATTCCAAGTGCAAAATAAATTTTTGGTGAAACTGCTTTTCCCGTTTGCCCGATTTGATGTGCATGGCTTTCCCAGCCGGTTTCTGCAACAGGTCTGCTACACCCGACAGCTGCTCCCAAAAGTTCTGCCAGCTCATGAATCTGTTTCCAATCTTTTAACGATCGAATCCCTCTTCCGCCTGCTACAATAATATCGGCTTCATCTACCGGATTGTCATCTGTAGCGGCCGGAATTATTGCTTTTAAAACAGTTCCTAAATCATCTTCTGTCACAACAGACGGTACATGAATAATTTCTCCCTTCCGCATTCTGTCTCTTTCCGGATAGGGGAAAATTCCCGGCCGTATGGTTCCTACTTGCGGACGATAATTGGGGCTTATAATATCTGCCATAATATTTCCTCCCATGGCAGGCCGGGACCATACAACCAGCTTCTCCTCGGGATCTACGGATAATTCCGTGACATCTGCTGTGACACCACAAACTAATTCGGCTGCTAACCGTGGTGCCAAATCACGTCCGTAGGCATCTGCACCAAATAAAACTATATTTGCTTTTTTATCTTTGAAAAATGACCCTAACGCTTTTTGATAAGCTGCACCATCATAATGAGAAAAAACATCGGATTCAATGATGTAAACAACATCCGCTCCCAGAGAAATTAAATCAGGCGCAAAATCTGCAATTTCTGTGCCTATTAAAACAACTGAAACCTTAGAAGATAATTCCGAAGCAAGCCGTCTTGCCTCGCCAATCAGTTCACCTGTAACCTTTTGTATTTGACCATCTTTAGGAATTGCAATTACATAAATCCCCTCATAATCAGAAAAATTCATAATTTCCTCCTAAATAATCGCCAACTTTTTCATAGCTTCCGCCAGTTCTTCAGCCATTTCAGCGGCAGGTCTATTTTCAAGCCGCAAATTTTCTTTTTTCCCCGGTATAACCGGCCGGACCTTCTTTACCTGTGTTGGGGATCCTTTCGCACCAATCCGATGCTCCTCCACCGGTAAATCTGCTGAAGTAACAGATATGATTTCCACCTCATCCTTATGGAGTAACCCTTTAATAGACGGATAACGGGGCTTATTAAGCTCCGCAGTTGTCGTAATAACTGCAGGCAATTTGAGTTCTAACACCTCTGCTCCGGTACCGTTTTGACGAGTCACCGTAACTGAATCTTTACTTTCCAGCAATATGGAAGAAACGGCACTTACATCCGGCATTCCGAGTGTTGCCGCAATTTCAGGACCTATCTGGGCTGTATTGCTGTCAATAGATTCTACACCGCAAAAAATAATATCTGCCATGCCTATTTTTTTTATAGCTGCTGCCAAAGTATAACTTGTTGCAAGTGTATCTGCACCACCAAACGCACGATCTGTCACCAGAAATACTCTATCTGCTCCCATAGAAGCAGCATCACGAAGCACTGCCTCTGCCTGAGGAGGTCCCATCGTTATAACATCTACGGTTCCTCCCACTTGGTCACGAAGTGCGAGTGCAGCTTCCAATGCATTTAAATCAACAGGATTCATGATACTATTCGCATTATTACGTTTTAACCGTCCGGTCGCAGGATCCACTTCCATCTTTGAAGTATCTACTACCTGTTTAATGCAAACGAGAAACTTCATAAGACTCCCCCTTTATTTGAATATATTTACTTTACACAGTATAACATACGGTACTTGATGTATAAATCAAATGCCTTGATTATTGCCCATATATAGAGCAACTCTCGTTTTATTTTAAAATGACAGCATTTTTCCCCAAGAGTTGTTCTAATAGGGCTTGAGATTCTTCATTAATTTCCAAATAAAATTTCTCATTCATTGTTATTTTTTGTTGAGTCCTTTTTATATGCAAATAAACGGGAGTTTTCCCATGATACCATTTTAATATTTCTGCCAATTGCCTGCTGATTTCTTCAGATTCATGGTCTGTATCTACATATAAATGTACTTCTTTGTGATTCCCTTTTCCCTTGAGATCCGAAAGAGGAATTATTTCTTCTGCCAGTAGTCTGAAATCTCTTTCACTGGCCTGAATCCGTCCTCGTACACAAACAGCAGTATCTTCAATCAGAATTGGTCTTACTGCCTCCCAGACAGAGGGAAATACTACACATTCAACAGCATCTTCATAATCTTCTATTGTTATATATCCCATGGGTGTGCCTTTTTTAGTCATCATTCCCTTTACTCTTATAATCATGCCGGCAACAATAACCATTTTCCCATCATATTGTATGGAGTCGCTCCGGATTGAATAGATAGGCGAGCATGTTTTCAACTCTTCTTCAAAAGCATCCAGAGGATGCCCGCTTACATAAAACCCCAGCAACTTTCTTTCCCATTCTATTTTTTCATCAGCATCCATATCCGGTAACTCGGGATAAGAAATAACTTTTACTTTTTCTTCTCCTCCAAAAAGCGAAAGCTGCCCGGAATCCCGGTCATTTTTGGTGGCAGCTGCAATATTCAATGCTTGCGGCAATACTTCAAGTAATTGTCGTCGGTTATATCCGAGGGAATCCATCGCTCCGCACCGTATAAGGCTTTCGCATGCACGACTGTTTAATCCCTTTACTTCTGCTCGTTCCAGCACGTCAGAAAGTGATTTAAACAGTCCCCCTTTATTTCTGGCAGAAATAATAGAATTAACGACATTTTCACCTACATTTTGTATGCCGGAAAGTCCAAATAAAATAGTTTCTCCCTTTACAGAAAAATACGCTTGGCTTCGATTTACATCAGGTGCCGATATCTCTACACCGGCACGTTTGGTATCAGAAATATAACGACTTACTTTATTTTTATCTCCGTTATAGCAAGTCATCATTGCCGCCATAAATTCAGGGCGGTAATTAGCTTTTAGGTATGCTGTCTGCCACGCAATCCATCCATAACAGACGCTATGGGATTTATTGAACCCGTACCCGGCAAAATGAAGCATTAAATCAAAAACCTCATTTGCGACTTTCTCTTCAACCCCCTGCAGAAGCGCTCCTTTTACAAACAACTCTCTCTGTGCCAGCAGTATTTCCGGCTCTTTATGCCCCATTGCACGACGCAACAAATCAGCCTGTCCCAGAGTAAATCCGCCCATGGCAGAGGCAATTTGCATAACCTGCTCTTGGTAAAGGATAATTCCATAAGTTTCTTTCAAAATATCTTCCAGCATCGGATGTGGATACTTAACGGGAATTTTTCCATGCTTTCTATTGATAAAATCCTCTGCCATTCCACTTCCCAGAGGCCCGGGCCGATAAAGAGCCACCATAGGAATCAAATCCTCAAAGCGCTCTGGATGAAGCTGCATCAATAAGCTTGTAAACCCGGATGATTCGGACTGAAATACACCTATCGTATCTCCTTTACAAAGCATGTCACAGGTTACTTCGTCTTCACTTGGTATATTGTTGATATCAATATCAATTCCCCGGTTTTCCTTAATCATTTCTACGGCATCATGAATGACTGTCAAATTCCGGAGGCCAAGTAAATCCATTTTTAAGAGGCCTAACTCTTCATCCAAGTCCTTTTCGTATTGTGTCTGTATAAAGCCATCCTGTGTTAATTGAATCGGTACATATTCGTCTACAGGTTCTGAACAAATAACTACACCTGCAGCATGAGTTCCGGAATTTCTTGATAATCCTTCTAAATCAAGACAATGGTCAATCAGGCGATGAGTCAATTCATTATTATGATATTCATCAGAAAATTCTTTAGACCTGTCTAACGTTTTTTGTAAAGTAACCCCCGGACCGCTCGGAACCATTTTGGCTAATCTGTCAACTTCGCGGAGCGGAATGCCCATCACACGACCAACATCACGTATGACTGCCCTGGCAGCCAGTGTACCAAAAGTAATAATTTGCGCCACATGATCTTCGCCGTATTTTTCAGCCAGGTACTTAATCACCTGTCCGCGTCCCCGATAGCAAAGATCAGTGTCGATATCAGGCATAGAGACCCGTTCCGGGTTTAAAAATCGTTCAAACAGTAAGTTAAAACGCAAAGGGTCTACTTCTGTAATGTGCAAGAGATAGGACACAATACTCCCTGCTGCACTGCCACGCCCGGGGCCAATAGGGATACCGTTATTTTTAGCATATCGAATAAAATCCATTACGATTAAAAAATAATCGGCAAATCCCATTTGATTAATTATTCCAAGCTCGTATGATAAACGTTCCTTCTCTCTTTTTCCGAAATCAGGATATCTTACCGGTAGTGCCTCTTCACAAAGTTTCTGCAAATAACTTTTCGCTGTTTCTCCGTCCGGTACATCAAAAGACGGTAATCTATGCTCGCCAAAAGTAAGTGTCACATGGCATCTCTCTGCTATTTTTTGTGTATTTTCAATCGCACCGGGAAACTCGCCTAATATTTTCTGCATTTCCTCTCCACTTTTACAATAAAATTCCTCATTGTTAAAGCGGAAACGGTTAGGATCCTCCAAGGTGTTTCCTGTAGAAATGCAAAGTTTAATTTCTTGGCTGGGCGCGTCCTCTTTTTTTATATAATGAAAGTCATTAGTAGCAACAAGTCCTACCCCATACTCTTTAGCAAGTGCAGCAAGCACCGGCCGTACCATCGCCTCTTCAGGCAGTTCATGATTTTGTAATTCAATAAAATAATTGTTTTTTCCAAAAGTATCTATATAGAATTTAATAACCCTTTTTGCCTCTTCTAAATCATTATTTAAAATTGCCTGCGGTAACTCTCCGCCGACACACGCCGACATGGCAATAAGTCCCTCGTGGTATTTTACAAGCAAATCATGGTCCACCCTGGGCTTATGATAATATCCTTCTGTCCAGCCTTTTGAACAAATACGAATCAAATTTTTATATCCTGTATTATTTTCAGCTAAAAGAATTAAATGATATATTTTTTCTTTTCCTATAGTTCCTTTTGTAAAACGGCTTCCCTTCGTCACATAAATTTCACAGCCGATTATCGGTTTAATCCCCTGTTTTATACACTCTTTATAATGATATACTGCACCATACATAACCCCATGATCAGTGATGGCCAATGCATTTTGTCCCAATTGTTTTACATGGGAAACCAAATCTTTAATTCGTGAAGTTCCATCAAATAAACTGTATTCCGTATGTACATGGAGATGAACAAATGGGTCCATTTTCTTTTCCCCTGCCCTTTCTGATTTCTTTCTATTTTATCATATAAAACATCTGTGCCATGTTATATCTCTTAAACGTCCCTATATAAAAAGGACCAGAATTTTTCTGATCCCTCAAATATACCCTTACTTCTCGGTTTCTTTTTTATTTTGTTTCTTTAATACAACCCGTTCCCCATCTTTTTCTGCTTCAAAAATATCTTTTTCGGTTAGATGTTCACTGTTAAGCACAATTTTAACGCCCATTTTATCAAGCATTTCATCTATTGTATGTTGTGTTTTAAAAAGTTCACCCATCTCAAACCACCTTCCTTCTCACAAATTATATTTTATAGATAATCACTCCAGATATATTGCTCTTTCTTTCGTACGATACGGTAAATAAATACGGTTCCGGAAATAATACCCCCAATGACCATTAAAGGGTATTGTAACTCTGTACCCAAAGTCAGCATACCGTTTTCCGTATTATTACCTGCTATCCTGAAAAACACAGAAAAACTTATTGTTACTATAGCAATTATTTGATACAGGTATCCGAGAAGAAATCCCATCCAAAGTTTTCTCATCCTAAGAGTGATAAATGATACCACCAATAAAAGGATAGAAAAAATACTTCCCCAAACGTAGAGTGCTCGCGAACCTTCCATAAAATTTGTTGATAAAAATGAATATACCGCCAGTATCAGAAAGATCAGTAGGGAAATTGGAGTAATCACCAATGAACTCGCTCTAAACCGTTCTCCCAAAGGATTTACAACTTTTACAGCGCCATACAAAGAACCTGTTTGTATGGAAATGATAATCAGCCATATGCACCCGAGCAGTGTGTATAATGAAAAATTGAATATTTTATGCTCAGACAGGGAGAAGAAAACCATACCTGCTACAAAAACATTAATAATTGCCAGTACAGATAATAGCCCCATCATGATTTTTGATTTAAAAATATTACAAAGAAAGGGCGCCGCAAAGCGGGACAACATTCCCAATCCCGCTGCTCCGAGAATAAGGGCAATCATTCCACAATCACAAATTCCGTCATATGTTCCGGCTCCCAATCCGATTATTCCTAAAAGCAGCCAGAATTCATTTCCGTCAAAACCCGGTTTCAATAATCCTAAAGCCGCTTTATTTTCCTCCTGATTTCTTGAGACAAAAACAGATACCGCACAAATTCCCAAATCTTGTATTTCTAAAATAAAATACAATACAAAAAAGAGAATCGGTATATATATTCCAACATTAACTGAATCCATATAAACCTCCGTCGATTAATAGTTTTACCTGTAATGTTATTCTATCATAAAAAATAATAATGAATATTTCAATGGAGCAGTTAGGAGAAGCATGGAATTTTCTTCTTAATTTTGTTATCATACAAGCAGAACTGATTATGCATACAGAGTGTAAAGGGAAAGCAATATAACTTGCTTTTTAAGGTGAAAATATGAGTTACAAAAAACTTGTCGGTTATCTTATGCCATTCCGTTCAATCAGAGGATTATTCTGGTTGTTTCATCCAAAAAAAGCACTCTATTTATTTCTTTTAAGAAAAATAATCCGAATCGCATTTTTTCTTGCCAAATCTATTCTCAAGCCTCAAAAATAGAATTCTCATATTGTAATAATTTTCTTATCCGGTCAGAAGCTTTTAATAAAGAAGCTTCTTTTTTTGTGAGAAATAAACATAGGCTCATTAAAGACAGAAAAATGAACTCTCTTTCCTTGATACTTCGGGGACATCCCAACAGCTGTGGAGTCAGCACAAAAGTTTCAAAAGCCTTGTCCCCAAAAAAAGTTACTAAGGGGCTTGATTTATCAACATAGAAAACCACCCCTTTTAACCTGGATTGATTTAATTGAAGCGAAAGCTTTCCTAAATCATCCAGTATCTCTGTCACTACAATAACAGGAACCTCTTTTTGCAAGTCAATCTCCGGGTATATATTCATATTGCAAAACATCGTTTTCACCCGCGTAATCTTATGAAGTTCTGTCGCTACCGCTGTAACCGTTTCCTGAAGTGATACTGATGTATTTATTAATATAAGATCCATTTTTTATGGCGCCTTGTACTTATACAATTGACGTATGATTTGAAAACTATGAGATATCATAAATCACCGAAGTTTTTCTTAAGCAAAAATAAAAAACTGCTGAATATAACATGTACCCGGAAAGCCTGACAAACTTTCAGAGTGCACGTTGTATCTTATATATCACACTTAAACTTTAAATCTGCTTCTTGACAATTCACCATAAGACGGTCTCCGACCGACCATAGCATCTATCTGCCTTTTTCTTTTCTCTCTGTCACTTTTTATCAGGCTGTATTTTGTCGTATTCCAAATAATTCCTACCGAAATAATATTCATTATTAAAGACGAACCGCCGTAAGAAATAAAAGGAAGTGGAATCCCCGTGACGGGAAAACAGCCTATTACCATTGCAATATTTACAATTCCTTGTACCGATATTAACATTGTCAGCCCGTAAACAAGCAATGCTTCCTGAGTATGTTTCAGCATTCGGGCACAACTGAATCCACAATACATGAACCCCAAATAGAGAAATAAAACAAAAGCAGCTCCTAAAAAACCTGCCTCCTGACTCCATACTGCATAAGCAAAGTCCGTATATTGCTCCGGCAAATATAAAAATTTTGACATTCCTTCTGCCGGGCCCTGTCCAAACAGCCCGCCCGAACCAACGGCTATTAAACTTTGTACAGTCTGGTAACCCAAATCTCTGGCATAAGAAAAAGGATCCCACAATACGGTAAGCCGGTCCAGCCGATACGGCTCTATTTTTATCAAAACAGCTCCCATCAATGCAGTAAAGAAAAGACCCGAAAAAATCTCCTTCTTTGGAAGTCCGGCAAATATATAAAGAATAGCAGGAAAAATAATAATCATACCTGCAGTCCCCATATCAGGCTGCCGCAAGACAAGAATCGCCATAAAAAGCGGAGCCAGTAAAGGGCGGAAATATTTTAGTGTTTCCGATAAAGAATATTTTGCTTTTTTTCCCCCGAAACAATATCCTATAAATCCAAAAAATCGTCTGAAAACAGAAACTCTTTCCCCTTCATCTACCTGCCTGGCTAAATAATAGGATGTCCATAAAAGAGCTACCACTTTTGCCATTTCTGAAGGCTGAAACGAAAATGAACCTATCGGAATCCATCTTGTTGCTCCGTTTACCGTCCGTCCTGCCACTATAACAATCAAAAGAAGAAGGACCGTAAAAATAAATTCAACACCTACTTTCCTTCTTATAAGCGGACCAAAAAATTTATTTACGCATAACGAAATGACTACTCCCAAAAAAAGTAGTCGTACATGATTAAACAGATGATTCGCAGCATTCCCACCGGATTGAATGTTCATATAAAAAGTCGAACTGTAAACATTCAGGCATCCGATAACAATTAATAACACTGTAATTCCTAAAAGTATCTTTAGGTACCCCGGTACAAATCTCATTTCCTTACTGGTCGTGCCGCCACAAGACGACAGATGGAATTCCCCTTTCTGCTGAATTTTTCTTCATACTCGGTTTCCACGTCCCCCTCAACAGGATGACTATGTAAATCATAAGTGACTTGAGAAAGCGTCCAACCTCTTTCCTTAAATTCCCCAAGTGAAAAATCAAATAATTCTTTATTATCTGTTTTGAAACGGATTTCTCCGCCCTTTTTCAAAATCATTTCATATTTGTCTAAAAAAAGTCTGTACGTCAGGCGTCTTTTAGCATGTCGTGCTTTAGGCCAGGGATCACTAAAGTTAAGATAAATACAATCAATTTCTCCCGGTGAAAAAATATCTTCTACCTGACTTACATCCCCTAATATCAAGCGGACATTTTCAATAGGAGATTCCATTTCTGAAACTTTTTTGGCCGCATAGTAAATGACCCCCTCCTGCACTTCCATACCGATATAATTAATTTCGGGATTTCGGGCCGCAATTCCGGATATAAATTGCCCTTTTCCCGTTCCGAATTCGACATGAAGAGGATTTTTATTTTGCTTGAACTGCAAATTCCATTTTCCTTTAAGCGCAGCAGGTATATTTAAAAATAATATATCATCATATGCATGGATTGCTTCAGTAATCCATGGTTTTCTACGAAGTCGCATGCATCCTCCATACTTAGTTTCACTTTTTCGATTTTATTATAGCATAAGCCTTATATCAGTATTTTTTCCAGTCAGTCATTTGTATGTTCTCATGATTTTTTGTTCAACCCACTATTTTCAACAAGAACAGACTTACCGTATTTAAATGTAATAGGTTCATAGTCTTCCCAATTGAAATATACCGACCCGTTATTTATCCGTTTGTTATTCCATACCTCATCTTTAGCATCTTTATCTGCCCCTACTTGCTCCGTATCATTCCGTATCATAATATTGCCATACATTGTCATTAAAGTAGATAAATCTTTATCAAAAGACGGACTGAACATATCACAAGTAGAATCATAGTGGTCTGCTGTCAGCCCCAGTATCCCCATTAGGGTGTCATAAAGCATATCATTAGAAAACGGCATATTTCTCCTTGCGTATATAAACTTCATAAGGTGAGGATTTTTTTCTCTATATTCTTCAGAAGTATAAATCCAAAATGGTATTCGCACCATCGTAAAATTAAACTGATCTGCATTATGACCCGGGCGGGCAGTTACCTCTTCTCCATGATCAGAAAAATATACTACCCCATCTGCCTGTAAGTAATTAACTGCTGTATTCATGATAGATTTCATGACATAGTCATTAAAAAGAACAGAGTTATCATATTCATCTGTCATAACTTCTTCCGTACTTCTATCTTTGGTTACATCTTCCGGCCAATGATAGAATTCTTCCGGATAACGGTCCCAATAACTGATATGACTTCCCATTAAATGAATAACTATCAGCTGACGTCGATTTTGCGGATCTACTTTCTTCAGGTAAGGAATCAACGCAGTATCATAATCCTTGGTGACCACGTCAGTCCCTATATACTGGTTATTCCAATATTGATCATCACATTCTGAACCGATTGCCCCGATAGGAGTGTCCCAAACTCCAAATCTCGATTGATTGGATATCCATGTAGTTTTAAAACCTGCTTCTCTCGCTAAATCCACTAAGGAATATGCCTCTGCCAGTCGCATGCCGTTATATTGGTTTTTTTCCGTCAAAGCACATGTAAGCACTTGGACCGTTTGTGTATAGCAAGAATACACATGATTAAAAAATGTATATTCCGGATCTTTAAAAACGGCAGATTGAAAAGGTGTCGTTTCCCGGTCATATCCGTATACATTCATATGATCCCGTGTTAATGATTCACCGATTACTAAAATATACACTCCGTCCGGTGCATTTCTTAACTTTTTCAAGATTTCCGGATCTTTTATATGCATATTTCTTCTGTTTTCGAGAATTTGCTGATATTCCCCAAAACTTTTCAATGTTTCATAGGCCTCAGCATATACATGTGCTATTCTGGTCCCACTAATAGAAAGAATCGACAATCCGCAATTAACTAAAAAAAGCACAAGTAAAAATATCCACCTTTTAGGAAACCCCGGGGTTTTATTTTGAAATGTGAACCGGCTTGACCAAAATACTAAAAATGACACCACCAATAAAACAAAAATGGCAGCAGCTAACGCTGCATAAGGAAGATTAACATTTATATAAGAAATAGCTTCCGATAAATTAGTTTGTGCCAAGGCAAGCATCATGTTGACAGAAAGCAACGCTTTGGTAACGCTATAGTATCCTATATAAGTAAACTGAATCAGTATATAGAAAATAATTAATGTTACACAAAGTCCCCGGGCAATCAAACGCCATCGTCCCGGTAATAACCAGGCAGCGGTTAGACAGGAAATAAACAAATATAGCGGTGTACCGAATTCACCTGACATATCGGTCATATCCATAGTAACATCCGCTTGTATTGATAAATAAGGTACTACCAACGAAAGCAGAAACAAAAAAGCTACCGTCCCCCAAAGTGAACAGACAGCTTTCATTAACCGATAATGCAAAAAATATACAGTAATAAATCCTATTTGCATAAACAGCAAAAATAATTTGATTTGGGAGTAAGGCTGATATCCTCCGGGTGAACTAAAGTACCAGCTCAAAAAAAATGTCACTGCAAAAGGAAACAGTGTGGTGATTCCCCACCAACACAGCCAATGATGTCTTGCATTTTTACTTTCCATTTTTTTCGTGGAACCATCTGTCGTAGTCAATTTATTTTTATTATCCATTACCTGATATACTCTCCCAACAAAATGATGACTTTATCATTTTATCACAGATTGTAAAGGTATTAATCTGCAAAACCAAAATGAAATGATTATTATTCGCAGATTTATGATGTACTATTTTAATTAGTTAAAGAACGGAGAGGTGCCGGTATTTTTCCACCTCTTGCAATAAAAGCGTCTGCTTTAAATTTGTTTACATCAGTAACCGGTGCATACCCCATAAGACCGCCAAAATTTACCATATCACCGGGCTTTTTCCCAGGTGCAGGAATTAAACGAGTCGCTGTAGTTTTATTATTAATCATTCCAATAGCGGCTTCGTCCGCCAATATGGCAGAAATTGTAGATGCTTCAATATCCCCCGGAACAGCAATCATATCAAGTCCGACTGAACAAACACAAGTCATTGCTTCCAACTTTTCCAAACTGAGACTGCCTCTTTGTACAGCTTCAATCATCCCCAAGTCTTCACTAACGGGTATAAAAGCACCGGACAGTCCTCCTACACTTGAAGACGCCATAAGTCCGCCTTTTTTTACAGAGTCATTCAATAATGCTAACGCAGCTGTCGTACCGGGAGCTCCGCAACTCTCCAATCCCATTTCTTCCAAAACGGCTGCTACACTGTCTCCTATAGCTGCTGTAGGTGCCAAAGATAAATCCACAATCCCAAAAGGCGCATCCAACCTTTCACTGGCAGCTTCTGCTACAAGTTGTCCCAGTCTGGTAATCATAAATGCCGTATTTTTTATTGTTTTCGCAACAACTTCAAAAGGAGCCCCTTTTACCTCCTCCAAGGCGCGTTTAACTACTCCCGGTCCCGAAACCCCTACATGAATAGCAATATCGCCCTGTGTTATACCATGAAATGCCCCTGCCATAAAAGGGTTATCCTCAACAGGGTTGCAAAATTCTACCAGTTTAGTACAACCATAAGCATCTTGATTTTTTGTTAACTCTGCAGTTTCTTTAATTATATGTCCCATTATTTTTACTGCATCCATATTAATTCCTGCTTTTGTAGAACCGACAGAAACCGAGCTGCAAATGCTTTTTGTAGTTGCCAAAGCCTCCGGAATCGAGTCAATTAAAATCTTATCGGATGCAGACATACCTCTGTCGACAAGTGCTGAAAATCCGCCAAGAATATCTACACCTACCGCATCAGCTGCTTTTTGTAATGTCCGGGCAATAGAAACATAACTGGAAGATTTAATTCCTCCGGCAATCAATGCAATCGGGGTCACAGATATTCTTCTGTTAATAATAGGTACTCCGTACTCTCTCGAAATATCATGGCTTACACTTGTTAAATGTTCTGCTTTTCTGCAGATAGTATCATAAATTTTTGTGCATAATATTTTTTCATCATCAGAAATACATCCCAAAAGAGAGATTCCCATAGTTACAGTACGTACATCCAATTTATTTTGATCAAACATACGCTCTGTAGATAGTATGTCTTCTATGTTTAAATCAAGCATGGCTCCTCCTTAAATACGATGCATTGCATAAAAAATATCTGCCAGCTGGACACGTATATCTACACCCATCTGCTTTCCCACGGCACTCATCCCCTCTTGTACATCCTTAAGCGTCCCTTTTGCTTTTTTCATATCACAAATAAGCACCATATCAAAAATATCATCCAAAATCGTCTGGGAAATATCAAGAATATTTATATTTTGCACAGCCAGTTCTTTTGTAACTCCTGCAACTATTCCTACACTATCAGCTCCAATAACTGTCACCACTATTTTTTTCATTTCATATACTCTCCTTTAAATAAATTACGTAAATAATTGATTTTTCACATTATAGCATATTTGTATTATTGTAAATGAGTTCAACATAAATCACCTGTTAGACATTGTCTGTATATATTCTTTTAAACAGTGTATAATAAAATTGTTCGATAAATTTTATTATAAAAGGATACGGATATGAAGAAATTAAAGTATATTTCATGGAATGTAAACGGCCTCAGAGCCTGTATAAAAAAAGGATTTTTAGATGCTTTCCATCAATTGGATGCCGATTGCTTTTGCTTGCAGGAAACAAAACTCCAACCGCATCAAATTGAATTGGATTTGCCGGGCTATTACCAGTATTGGAATAGTGCGATAAAAAAAGGATATAGCGGAACTGCATTATTTACAAAAGTAAAACCCTTATCAGTTACTTATGGCCTTTGTATCGAAGAACACGATCAAGAAGGACGCATAATCACTGCAGAGTTTGATGACCACTATTTAATTACTTGTTACACACCTAACAGTAAACGCGACTTGTCCCGTTTAGATTACCGTATGCAGTGGGAAGATGATTTCAAAAAATATCTGTTAGAACTTTCATCAATAAAACCTGTCGTTCTTTGCGGTGATTTAAATGTAGCCCATAAAGAAATAGATTTGGAAAATCCTGCTTCAAATCATAAAAATGCGGGATTCACTGATGAGGAACGAAATAAAATGACCGCCCTCCTTGCAGACGGATTTACTGATACATTTCGGTATTTATACCCTGATAAAGAAAAGGCCTATTCATGGTGGAGCTATTTTGCAAAATCGAGGGAACGAAATATCGGATGGAGAATTGATTATTTTATTGTTTCTCCCTCTTTAAAAGACCACATCAAAGGTGCTGCTATTCATCCCGATATTATGGGAAGCGATCACTGTCCGGTTGAGTTAAATTTGGGATAACTGTCTTTGAGGGAGGATACAATGACAAATGTTCTCATTGTGGAAGATGAAATTGATATAGCGAATATGGAGCGCGATTTTTTAGAAGGCGCCGGATTTAATACTTTTATTGCTGCTAACTCATCTGATACCCGGAAAATACTCCGTTCTCAAAAAATCAATGCTGTTATCTTGGATATCACACTTCCCGGAGAAGACGGGTTCTCTTTATGCCGGAAAATAAGAGAAACAACAAACATTCCAATTATTCTCTCAATGGATTCCGGGAAAGATTCGGATATCGTCCGCGGGCTTGGTCTGGGAGCAGACGGGTATCTGCTGAAGCCCTTGAACGGTACCATTCTTGCTGCTTATATCAGGGCACAATTGGCTGTTCATTCACGAATTATGAATCAGGAAATCAATAAACTCTCTTCTGAAGAAATACTGCTTATTGACCGGCTGCAAATTTATCCCAAGGCACGTCAAGTTATTTTTGCAGATACAGATGTCCCATTAACAGGAAAAGAATTTGATTTGCTTTATTTTCTGGCAAAACGACCCGGTGAAGTCTTTACAAAAGACCATTTATTTAAAGAAATTTGGGGGCTGGATCCCATCGGTGACCCTGCAACCGTAACCGTTCATATCAATCGACTGCGAAAAAAGCTTAAGAAAAATTCGGGCCGTCCCTATAAGAATATAGAAACTGTTTGGGGTACCGGCTATCGTTTTAATATTTCAGACAAGAAGGACTAATATGAAAATCTTAATTACAGGCGGAGCCGGCTTTATAGGTTCCCATCTGGCAGATGCACTTATTTTAAAAAATCATGAAGTTACCATTGTAGATAATCTGTCCTCATGTACAAACAAATTTATACCTGCCGATTCTGAATTTATAGAGATGGATATACGGGATGAAAAACTTATTCCCTTATTTGAAAGCCATCATTTTGATGTAGTTTATCATGAAGCTGCACAAACAATGGTGCCCCTGTCTATTCAAGAACCGAAATTTGATGCAGAAGAAAATATAGTCGGTTTGCTCAATGTATTAGAATCCTCAAGAAAAACAAATGTAAAAAAGATTATTTTTTCTTCATCAGCCGCTATTTACGGCGATAACTCAAATTTACCTCTTGAAGAAAATGAACTTCCTGCTCCCACCTCCTTTTACGGACTGACAAAATGGATGACCGAGCGGTACTTAGATCTTTATCATTCTTTATTTAATCTTAATTACACCATTCTCCGTTACAGTAATGTTTATGGTCCCAGACAAGGTGCCAATGGAGAAGGCGGCGTTATATATTTATTTGCAAAAGCATTGGCGCAAAATAAATCCTTCACCATTTTCGGAGACGGAAAACAAACAAGAGATTTTATTTCTGTCCATGACGTCGTTGCTGCCAACTTATCCGTTTTAACTAACGGTAACCAAAATATTTTTAATGTCAGCACAGGATCAGAAATGTCCATTCGGGATTTGGCACATAAAATGGTGGATTTAGCCGGTTTTAACCCCTCTTTTATTCAATACGGTCAGCCCCGTGCCGGTGATATTTTCCGTTCTTGCCTGTCCAACAAAAAAATCAAAAATTCTTTAAACTGGTCTCCTTCTGTTTCCATTGAAGAGGGCCTGAAAGAAACACTGGATTTTTTCTTCCATTTCTAAATAAAACCACATCTGATAATTCTTCCAGATGTGGTTTTATTATTTTATGAACAAAGATTCTAATACATGAGCTACACCATCTTTTTCATTAGAATCACATATGTTATCAGCAGCCAGTAAAGCGACTTTATCTGCATTAGCCACTGCCCAGGATTGGCCGCTGAATTTCATCATAGAAATATCATTTTCCGTATTTCCAAACGAAATCACTTCCTCTTTCGAAAGATTCCATAAATTACAAAGTTTTGCCAACGCCCAGCCTTTATTGATTCCTTTTTTATGGATATCGACAAAATCATCTCCCGGAAAAACCACATCTATTTCGTCCCCAAAGTTTTTTTCCATAATATCCCGGATTTGATGACGAATCGAGATATCAGGACTTGCAAAAATAATGCGTGTAGATTTTTCTTCGGGATAATAAAATTTCTCTCCCAGATATTTTACTTCCTTACGCCTGTATTTTTGATACATTTCCTCTGACGGATGAGGTATCGGTAAATAAATTTGGTCGTTATAGAAAGTATGGACCAGCCAATCATTTTTTTTGCAATCGCAAGAATTTTTTTAGTAGTTCCGGAGTCAATACCTTCCTGAACCAATGGTTTTCCGGACTGGCTGTACATAATCCAGGAACCGGTATAACAAATCAACGGAATATCTTCCAATCCGAGCTGATTGGCCTTCTCCTGTGCAGAATCAAACATACGCCCTGTGGCGATAACAATATGAACTCCCTGCCTTGCTATCTTTTCTATTACTCCCTTAGAATACGCGGAAATTGTCATATCATCTCGAAGTAAAGTACCGTCTAAATCGATAGCTACTAGCTTAATCTGCATTTTCCCACCTCTTTCTGCTATGCTATAATCATCATATCAGTTTTTTTCATTTAGGAGAATGCATGAAATATCGATTATTATGTTTACTCGCTTCTATTATTTGGGGATTCGCCTTTGTTGCCCAAGTTGTTGGCATGGATACAATCGGTCCTTATACATTTAACGGCATACGTTTTTTAATCGGATCTATCACCTTACTCCCTTTAATCCGATGGAATAAAAGCAAAACAAAAATCTCATCCGGACTTTTTATTGCGATTTTATGTGTAGGTATTCCTCTTTTTGCAGGTGCCACATTACAGCAGGTAGCCCTCCAATATACAACGGCTTCAAAAGCCAGCTTTCTTACATCCACTTATATTTTGCTGGTTCCTTTATCAGGTCTATTTCTGAGTGAACCGCTAAAACTCAACCATATCCCCGGTGCTATACTGGCTATCATAGGTGTATATTTTATATCAATCACGAGAAATTTTACCATAGGATATGGGGATTTACTTGTTCTTCTCTGTGCAATCGGATTCACCACACAAATTCACATGTTGAATTATTTTACACAACAATTCTCCCCTATTATCTTATCGGCAGGACAATTTTTTATAGCCGGCATGCTTAACTTATTTTTAGCCTTCTTTTTTGAGACAATTACAGCTTTTAATGTCGTACAAGCTTGGTGGCCTCTTCTATATACAGGAATTTTTTCTACCGGTATAGCATATACCTTACAGGCAGTGAGTCAAAAATACTTGCCACCCACAGAAGCTTCAATGATTCTTAGCCTGGAAATGGTTTTTGGCGGTCTGTCAGGTATTCTTTTCCTCAATGAATCATTCACCCTTTGGCAATGTCTAGGAATAACTTCCATGACAATAGGGGTTTTTCTATCCCAAATACCAAGTCGTACCATTTTCAACCCTCGCCATATATGAAGCGGAAAAGGAATTTTATGAAAGAAACCAGTATTAGCGAACCCTAAATATTTCTGACTCACTAATAAACAGCTTTCCATACCGGATAGCAGTACTCAAAATTTAATTTTTAAGAATAGGCAACCTATGAAAGAATTTAAAATAACCGATGCAGAAACAGGACAAACTTTACTAAAATACTTATCAAAAATACTTCCGCTTGCTTCCATAAGTCTATTGCACAAAAGCTTGCGAAAGAAAAATATTACTATCAATCATAAAAAATGCTCGGGAAAAGAAATTCTCGGCGATAGTGACATGGTTCAAATTTGGTTCAGTGATGAAACATTTTCATTATTTTCAAAAAAAACAAAAAAATATTCTCTAAAGAAAAAAAACTTTAATTTTGCTAAACATATTATTTATGAAGATGAACATATAATTATTGTAAATAAACCGGCCAGTATTTTAACACAAGGAGATGAGTCAGGTGAATTTACGTTAAATGATTCCCTCCTTGAATATTGTAATTTCGAAAATAATTCCACAGCAAAGCCTTCCGTTTGCAACCGTCTTGATAGAAACACCGACGGTCTTGTCCTGTGTGGTAAAACTATATCGGGACTGCAAACATTAAATGAAATAATTAAAAACCGTAGTCTGCTAAAAAAATATCATTGTATCGTTTTTGGAAAAACAAAAAAAGAAGAGACTTTGAAATCTTTCTTAACCAAAAGTAATGAAAACAATAAAGTTACTATTTCTAATAATAAAACAAATAATTCTCTCCCTATAGAAACAAAATATAAAAGAATCTCCGTCATCAAAAAAAACGGTTTTCCATGCTCACTTTTAGAAGTACAACTGGTTACAGGTCGTTCACATCAAATCCGTGCTCATTTATCTTTCATCGGACACCCCATACTAGGAGATAAAAAATACGGAACAAAAGAAAGTATTGCCCTGTCCAATCAACTAAAAATTAATCACCAATTATT
>ERZ1673752.657-NODE-657-length-57143-cov-14.806947_pt1 | contig 57143 bp, 53 predicted proteins | sample MGYA00580195_ERZ1673752 | MGnify/ENA primary metagenome ERZ1673752 (study PRJEB41218, sample SAMN15661744) | gut metagenome | host: Homo sapiens | place: Canada: London | collected 2015-08-20/2019-03-30 | study: EMG produced TPA metagenomics assembly of...
TCAAAGCAGCAAAGCAATTAGACTTTTCGAAATCCGTAAGTGACAAGACAATTTTTCAGTCACAGCTCACGGATTTTCCAGTGCTTTGGCAGGCAAAATGCCATTGAGGATAGTGAGACATAAGAATTATTATGGGGAAATTTATGTTTTGGTGGTGGGGGAAGCCTATCATTTCTGCGTTGAGATTATACGGGATGGGGTGACCATTCTGATTTCATTTTAGGAAGGATGACGGAAGAACAAAAAAAGAAGCCTTATCTCTAAGACTTCTCTGATCCGCAATGCGGAAGAAGGGACTTGAACCCTCACGTCGTTGCCAACACTAGATCCTTAGTCTAGCCTGTCTGCCAATTCCAGCACTTCCGCATGTTTCGCTTTGCACTTTTGTGCCGCGAACAAATAAGATAATATCATCTGTATTTCTATTTGTCAACAGTTTTTTTCAAATTATGAAATATTTTTCAAAAAAATATCATTTTCGCGCTTCATCTGTTAAAATATGATGCAGGGTTCAAAAGCAGATAGCGATGTATGTATACATACAAATTGCTATCCGGTGGCTTGCCCAAACATCACTATATATAATAAGGAGAATTCCCATGAAGAAAGACGGCTACTACTCTTCCGGACAGTTTGCCCGGCTTGCCGGCGTCTCTGTACGCACGATCCGGTACTACGATAAGCAGAATATCCTGAAGCCTTCCTATGTGAATGAGAATGGTGCCCGTTTCTATACCGACCATGATCTGGCAAGACTGCAGCAGATCCTTCTTTTAAAATATCTTGGTTTCTCGCTGGACGATATCCGCGAGATGACGGTCGATACTGCCGACTATCATATGATGAAAAATTCTCTCGAGCAGCAGCACAAGCTGATCCAGGATCGCATCGAACAGATGCAGCTTGTGGAGACGGCGATCCGTGATACCGCCGATGCCATAGAAAAGGATCACGAGCTGGACTGGAGCCAGATGCTGCGCCTGATCCACCTGACCGGTATGGAAACAAGCCTGAAACGGCAGTATCAGGATTCCACCAACATCACTGCACGGATCAATCTTCATCAGAAGTATTCTGTCAATAAGCAGGGCTGGTTCCCCTGGATCTATGAGCAGGCAGACATCCGTCCGGGCATGCATATCCTTGAGGTCGGTTGCGGCAATGGCGCACTCTGGACAGAGAATCTTGCACAGCTTCCGGAACAGATCTCCATTCTGCTTTCCGACATATCCGAGGGTATGCTGCGTGATGTCCGTCGTACCATCGGCGCTGAGGATTCCCGTTTCTCCTACCGGACGATCGACTGTGCGAATATTCCCTGCGAGGATCATTCCTTCGATCTGATCTTTGCCAACCATGTCCTTTTCTACTGCGATGACATTCCGCAGGTCTGCAGTGAGATCCGCCGTGTTCTTAAAAAGGACGGCTGCTTCATCTGCAGCACCTACGGTTCCCGTCACATGAAGGAGATCAGTAAACTGGTGCAGGATTTTGATCCGCATATCCAGCTTGCAGCAGACAATCTTTATGACCGCTTCGGTCTGGAAAACGGAGCCTCTATTTTGCAGCCGCATTTCCGTCAGGTAACTCTGTCCCGTTATGTAGACAGTATTTATCTGAAGGAACCCGAACCGCTGATCGATTATATTTTATCCTGCCATGGCAATCAGAACCAGTATCTGTTAAACCGCTATAAGGACTTCCGTCATTTCGTCCAAAAGGCAGCGAAGGACGGCTTTACGATCACGAAGGACGCCGGAATTTTCCTGTGCCGTCCCTCATAGACAGGCGAAACTGCCCGGAAACGTATTCATTTTTCACAATAAACCAACATTTTCATTATCGGATTTACAGCAAAGTGACAATTTTACAAAAAAAGCTTGAAGATGACGTTACGTTACCTTTTATACTGTGTACAGAAACTGAAAAATGAACATACTTCTATTGGGACTTACACAAACAGATCAAAGAAAGGAGATTCCTTATGAAAGGTATTATCTTAGCCGGCGGTTCCGGCACAAGACTTTATCCATTAACAATGGTCACATCAAAACAGCTTCTGCCAATCTACGACAAGCCGATGATCTACTATCCGCTTTCCGTACTGATGAACGCAGGGATCCGCGAGATACTGATCATCTCAACACCACAGGACACACCTCGTTTTAAAGAGTTGCTCGGAGACGGTCATCATTTCGGTATCGATCTGACCTACGCTGTTCAGCCAAGCCCGGACGGACTGGCACAGGCATTTATCATTGGCGAGGAATTCATCGGAAACGACACCGTTGCCATGGTACTCGGTGACAACATCTTCGCCGGCCACGGACTGAAAAAACGGCTGAAAGCCGCTGTCGAGAATGCAGAGACCGGAAAGGGAGCTACCGTATTCGGTTATTACGTCGATGATCCGGAGCGTTTCGGTATCGTTGAGTTCGATCAGGACGGAAAGGCTGTTTCCATCGAAGAGAAACCGGAGAAGCCAAAGAGCAATTACTGTGTAACCGGTCTTTATTTCTATGACAACCGCGTTGTCAAATATGCGAAGGAGTTAAAGCCAAGTCCACGAGGCGAGCTTGAGATCACCGATCTGAACCGCGTCTATCTGGAAAACGGCGAGCTGAACGTAGAACTTCTCGGACAGGGCTTTACCTGGCTGGATACCGGAACACATGAGAGCCTTGTCGAGGCAACCAACTTCGTAAAGACCATCGAGTCTCACCAGCACCGCAAGATCGCATGTCTGGAGGAGATTGCTTACTTAAACGGCTGGATCACCCGTGAGGATGTGCTGAAGGCATATGAGCCGCTCAAGAAGAACCAGTACGGTCAGTATCTGATGGACGTTCTGAACGGCAAGTACATGGATGTTCTTCACTAATTAATGTTTTGCGATGCCAGACACCGAATAACAATTTATATTACAGATTAAGGAGAAAAATTATGACTATTATCGTAACCGGCGGTGCCGGATTTATTGGAAGTAACTTTGTATTTCACATGCTGAACAAGTACCCGGACTACCGTATCGTCTGTCTGGACTGCCTGACTTATGCCGGAAACCTCTCTACTCTGGCTCCTGTTATGGACAATCCGAATTTCCGTTTTGTTAAGGAAGATATCACAGACCGCGAAGCTGTTTACAAATTATTTGAGGAGGAGCATCCGGACATCGTTGTCAACTTCGCTGCAGAAAGCCACGTTGACCGTTCCATTGAGACACCGGAGGTATTCCTTCAGACAAATATCATGGGTACTGCCGTATTGATGGATGCATGCCGTAAATATGGCATCACCCGTTATCATCAGGTATCTACCGATGAGGTTTACGGTGATCTTCCACTCGACAGACCGGACCTGTTCTTCACAGAGGAAACTCCGATCCATACAAGCAGCCCTTACAGTTCATCCAAGGCCGGCGCTGATCTTCTGGTACTGGCATATCACAGAACCTACGGTCTGCCTGTAACGATCAGCCGCTGCTCAAACAACTACGGACCATATCACTTCCCTGAGAAGCTGATTCCTCTTATGATCGCCAACGCACTGAATGACAAGCCGCTTCCTGTATACGGTACCGGCGAAAACGTTCGTGACTGGCTGTACGTCGAGGATCACTGCAAGGCGATCGATCTGATCATCCACAAGGGACGTGTCGGCGAGGTTTACAACATCGGTGGTCACAACGAGATGACCAACATCGATATCGTTAAGATCATCTGCAAGGAGCTTGGCAAGCCGGAAAGCCTGATCACATATGTATCCGACCGTAAGGGTCACGATATGCGTTATGCGATCGATCCGACCAAGATCCACAACGAGCTTGGCTGGCTTCCTGAGACGAAGTTTGCTGACGGTATCAAGAAGACCATTCAGTGGTATCTCGACAACAAGGAGTGGTGGGAGACAATCATCTCCGGCGAGTACCAGAATTACTACGAGAAGATGTACGGTAACCGCTAATCCATAACCATAGAATGATACCCGGAAAGAGGAACAGTGTTTTATGAAAATATTAGTAACCGGCGTCGCCGGACAATTAGGACATGATGTCATGAATGAGCTTGCGTCCAGAGGACATGAGGGCATCGGAAGTGACCTTGCTCCGGAATACAACGGCATTGCAGACGAAACCTATGTAACAAAAGCAGCCTATGTATCCATGGATATCACAAACCGTGCCTCTGTCGCTGAAACGCTTTTAAAGATCAACCCGGATGCTGTCATCCACTGTGCCGCATGGACTGCCGTGGATGCCGCTGAGGACGATGCCAACAAAGATAAGGTCTATAACGTCAACGCAACCGGCACGGAGAACATCGCCGCTGTCTGCAAGGATCTTGACTGCAAGATGATGTATATCAGTACCGATTATGTATTTGACGGTCAGGGAACCACACCGTGGGATCCGGACTGCAAGGATTACAAGCCGTTAAATGTATACGGTGCATCCAAGCTCGACGGCGAGCTTGCTGTGTCCGAAATATTGGACAAGTATTTTATCGTGCGTATTGCATGGGTATTCGGTACCAACGGAAAGAACTTTATCCGTACCATGCTCAATGTCGGAAAGACACATGATAAGCTGACTGTTGTAAATGACCAGATCGGTACGCCGACTTATACCTTCGATCTTGCAAGACTTCTTGTTGACATGATCGAGACGGACAAGTATGGATATTACCATGCAACCAATGAAGGCGGCTATATCAGCTGGTATGATTTCACAAAGGAGATCTTCCGCCAGGCAGCAGCCATGGGACACACGGAATATGACGAGTCACACGTCACCGTCACTCCTGTCACAACTGCTGAGTACGGTGTTTCCAAAGCAGCCAGACCATTCAACAGCCGTCTGGACAGATCAAAGCTCACCGCAAACGGCTTTACTCCACTGCCAACCTGGCAGGATGCCGTAGCACGTTATCTGAAAGAGATAGAGTTTTAATTTTTAACTAATGATATAATTTATTTTCAACAATGAAATTCTCGTTGTCTTTTCAGAGAAACGAGGATTTCATGGAAAACAAAGACTGCCGCTTCACGATTTCTATTCGTAAAGCAGCAGTCTTTTTATTGCATTCTATATTGTTGTTTCTTAATATTATTTTTTCAAATAACATTTTGTCTGTCCCATTTTCAGGACATTGATTTCTATGTTCTAGAAACGGAAATCTCTCTTTCCTTCCTTTAACTCCTCAAGATACTGGATGGCTCTTTCTCTGACCTTCTCATTTGGCACCTTCCGGATCTCCTTGGCGATCAGCGATTCACCGATCTCCTTCGTCTCCGGTGATGCATAATCCTCCAGATATTCCTTCAATGTCATGAGGGCGTTCGGCTGGCAGCAGTTTACAATCTGACCGGACTTAAGAAGTGACATAAAACGGTCTCCTGTTCTTCCTGCGCGGTAGCATGCGGTACAGAAACTTGGAATGAAGCCCATCTTCATCAGCCAGTTGACAACCTCATCAAGTGTACGGGTATCGCTGACATCAAACTGTGCAGAGCTGTCATCACGTACCGGCTCGGTGTAACCACCCACGCTGGTACGGGAGCCGCCGCTGATCTGGGAAATACCAAGCTGCAGCACATGCTCTCTTGTCTTCTGGGACTCTCTGGTAGAAATGATCATTCCGGTATACGGAACCGCGATACGGATCACGGCAACGATCTTCTCGAAGATCTCATCCGGTACGGCGTTGCTGAAATCACCGGTATCAATATCGTCTGCCGGGCAGATTCTCGGTACACTGATCGTGTGTGGTCCAACGCCCTGTGCTGCCTCCAGATGCTCTGCATGCATCAGGATACCAACAAGCTCATAGCGGTAGCCCTCCAGCCCAAACAAAACGCCAAGACCAACATCATCGATGCCGCCCTCCATCGCACGATCCATTGCCTCGGTATGATATGCATAATCATGCTTTGGTCCGGTTGGATGTAGCTGCTCATAGGATTCTTTATTGTAGGTCTCCTGGAACAGAATATAAGTACCGATTCCGGCATTCTTCAGGCGGGTATAATTCTCCACAGTTGTTGCTGCAATATTGACATTGACACGGCGGATCGCACCATTCTTATGCTTGATGCTGTAGATCGTGTCGATACTTTCCAGAATATACTCAAGCGGATTGTTGACCGGATCCTCGCCTGCCTCGATCGCCAGGCGCTTATGACCCATATCCTGCAGGGCAATGACCTCATCACGGATCTGATCCTGTGTCAGCTTGATTCGAGGAATATGTTTATTCTTGTGATGATATGGACAATAAGTGCATCCATTCACACAGTAATTGGAGAGATACAGCGGTGCAAACATAACGATACGATGCCCGTAAAACTTCTCCTTGATCTCCATGGCTAGCTCTCTGATCTCACGGTTGATCTCCGGATCATCGCACTCCATCAAAACGGCTGCCTCTTTGTGGGAAATTCCCTTTGCCTTCTTCGCTTTCTCAAGAATCTCGCGGATCAAAGAAAGATTATCTTTGTTCTTTTTCGCATAATCAAGAGATTCCAGAATCTCCTCATGATTGATAAATTCTTCTGCCTTTAATGACTTCGGATCATACTTATAACTGCTCATTTCTATTCCTCCATATATAAAATCTTGTGCATTTCTGACAGGAGTGATCCTGTCTTTTCTGTGTAACCATGTCTACATAACAAATCTCACCGGTAGCTTAGATTTTCCGGTAATACCGGCTGATCTATTATGCCTTGGAATAAACTGCCTTGGCACTGACACCCGGTGTCATTCCCAGCTTGCCGGACAGAGCGCTGACCGTATTGGTATCCGCATCCATCACCACGCTGATCACCGATATCCCACGCTCTCTGTAGGGCATCCCCATCCTTCCGACAATAAACTCCCGATACTCGTGAAGCAGCTCATTCACCCGCTCCACACTATCTGTGTTCTCCACAATAATTCCAAGGATTGCAATCCGTCGATCCATGAAACACTTCCTCCTTTGCCGATCACGGGATACGTCTGCCAAAACGCTGGTTTTGCCCTTGCTTCCCACCACATTACGAGCATTTTCCTATATATGAACAAAGTGGACTTGCCCACTTTGCGCGTCACCGCACAATTGCTTATGCAATCTTCCTTTGTGCGGTGATCGCATCCTCGCGGAGCGTTTTTACATTATAGGAAACGACAAGTTTCCTATAATGTAAAAGCGCCTCTGCCGGATGGCATGAGACGCTTCTTCCCCTATAAAACCGCAGACCTTCCCTGCGGACCATATTCAAGAACATATCATCATGCCTTCGCGTTGGGACGAACCCTTCGTGTCGGAACATGAGAATATTTTATCATTTAATGTACCGGATGGCAAGATGCAATATGCCGGATGCCAAAATGCTTTTATCAATCTATTACTTTGATCGAATCCGTTTCTGTACCGGCATTTCAAATTCCAATTCAGCTACTGTCCTTACTGCTTTGTCCAGCTTATGGCACATCCCACGGCACGTTTCCAGCCGTCGAGTCTCTCCCTGCACTCCTGCTGTGTGATCTCCGGAACAAAGGCACGGCTGACACCCGCATTGCGCCGGATATCCTCAAAATCCTTCCAGTAGCCGACGGCAAGCCCGGCAAGATATGCCGCACCGAGTGCTGTCGTCTCCAGACAGATCGGACGGTTGACCGGTGTCTGAATAATATCTGCCTGCGTCTGCATCAGAAAATCATTGGCACTTGCGCCGCCATCCACCTTCAAAGCAGAAAGCGTGATGCCGGAATCGGCTTCCATCGCCCGCAAGACATCACTGACCTGATAAGCAATGGACTCCAGTGTTGCCCGGATAATATGATATTTGTTGACACCGCGTGTCAGACCGACGATCGTGCCTCTGGCATACTGATTCCAATACGGTGCACCAAGCCCGGTAAATGCCGGCACAACATAACACCCATTGGTGTCCTTTACCTTTCTTGCCATGTACTCGGAATCCTCCGCGGAGTCGATCAGGCGAAGTTCATCACGAAGCCACTGCACCGATGCACCTCCAATAAAGATCGATCCCTCCAACGCATAATTGACCTTTCCGTCAATCCCCCATGCCAGGGTTGTGACAAGTCCGTTATCCGAAAATACCGGCTTCGTGCCAGTATTCATCAACAGGAAACAGCCTGTGCCGTATGTATTTTTCGCCTCGCCCGGCAGAAAACAGGTCTGCCCAAACAATGCCGCCTGCTGATCTCCTGCCACACCGGCGATCGGAATCTCTCCACCTAAGAATGAACTGTCCGTTTTTCCGTACAGACCACTCGATGGCATCACCTCCGGCAGCATGCACTCCGGAATATCCAATATATCGAGAATCTCCTTATCCCAGCAAAGCTCATTGATGTTATACATCATCGTGCGGGATGCATTGGAGTAATCGGTCGCGTGAACACGCCCCTTCGTCAGCTTCCACAGCAGCCAGGTGTCCACGGTTCCAAATAACAGCTCGCCCCTCCTCGCACGCTCCCTTGCTCCCGGTACCTGATCCAGGATCCATTTTAGCTTGGTTGCCGAAAAATACGCATCGATCACAAGACCCGTTTTGTCCCGGAACAATTTCGTAAGTCCCCGTTCCTTTAACTCATCGCAAAACTCAGAGGTTCGTCTGCACTGCCAGACAACCGCATGATAGACAGGCTCTCCTGTCACCTTGTCCCATACGATCGTCGTCTCTCTCTGATTGGCAATTCCAATTGCATGGATCTCATTTGCACTGACCCCTATTTTGGACATTGCTTCCACGGCAACGCCAAGCTGTGTCGACCAGATTTCACTGGCATCCTGCTCCACCCAGCCGGGCTGCGGAAAGATCTGTGTAAATTCCTTCTGCGCCACAGAAACGATCTCGCCCTTCTCGTTAAATAAAATACACCGGTTACTTGTCGTTCCGGCATCTAACGCCATAATATACCCCATAATCTCTGCCCCCTGTCATTATTTTACCAAATCATTTATCTGTCCCAAAAACCGGACAGCAACACATTCTCCATACGCAAATGCTTTCTCACAACCTTCCCTGTTCCTACAGCTTCACACGCAGCTCCTTCTCACCATCCTGTCCCTGATATCGGACAATCGTATATTTGCCTTTGCGTTCCACACTCCGTGGTGCCTCCCGCAAGGCAGATAGACTCTGCTGTAGCGCTCTTTTCTCCTCATCGTAAGTCCCCACATCGTCCGAGGTAAAAAGCAGTCCGCCAAAAAGACCATTTACCTGCGCCAGCATTTCTTTCTGTTTCGCCGACAACCTGATATTATCATCCCGCAGCAGATACACATCCGGATCGTTCCAGAAAGCACGTCCGTTTAACTGTCTGCGATAAATCGTGTTGCCGATCGTATTCTTTGTCGATACTCTCTCCCGGTGAAGCAACTTCTCCTTCGGAGCGCCATCCCAGTTCAGTCCCACATCCGGTCCGATCCGACAGTAATCAACCTTGCCAAACGCCGGTCCGAGCGGCACACCGCAGCCAAGGATCAGCTTATCACCGATAACCTCACGCAGGAAATCCATCGCCTCGCACATGATCTGCCCTCTCGTCTTATACTCTGTCGGCAGCATGCAGACCGCATACAGAAAATCCAGTTTAACCAGATCAAAGCCCCACACATCAAGCACCTGATGAAAGACCTCGCGAAGATATTCCCGCACCTCTTCGTTAGACAGATCCAGCGCATAAAAGGTACTCCAGTTGCTTCCACCGCAAAACGGCTCTCCTTTCGCATCCCGTACCAGCCAGTCCGGATGCCTGTGGAAGCAGCGCGACTCCTTCTCACACACAAACGGAGACAGCCACAGTCCCGCTTTCATGCCGTATTCATGGATCTTATCGACGATCGGTTCAAGACCGTCCGGGAACTTATCCTTCTGCACATCAAGCCAGTCACCCACATACGTCTGATATCCATCATCGATCTGAAACACATCAAAACTCTGTCCCATTTCATGGACATGTTCCAGATTATCCGATATGATCTGTGCCGAAATATTCTGATAATGATTGTACCAGCTTGTATACCCTGTCATCGGTCTGCCCTTCGGCTTAGCGATGTTCATTTTCTCAAAGTAGGTGTCAAATACCTGCTCTTCGCTTCCGGTAAGCTCTACGAGATCAAACGCATTCCACTCCCCGGAGATCTTCACGCCCGCACAGTCCTTTTCAATTGACATCTGTCCGGCATCTGCATTGTAATAAAATACCGTAAAGCCGGAGCGTTCACTGAGAGAACCCACAAAACGATACGTCACTCCATCCCTGAAATAACAATATGTAAATCCATGAAACTGTCCTGCTGCCGTTCCCTTCATCGTAAAAAGCGAATCACCGTACCGGTCCAGATAATACTTCTCCACCATTCCGGAGGCAAACGGCGATATCGCCGGCTCCTTCTCTCCAACTGTATGCTCATGGGAATCCGTCCATGACTGATACCCGTTCATAAAGATCTGCTCCGGCTGCTTTCCTCCACGGCACTTCCATGGAAAGGTCAGTGTCACTGATTCCAATGTAAGATCCCCAACCGGCTCCCCGTATTCATCAAACTCCTTCGGGATAATGCGTATATGCAGCTCTCCCTCATCCTCCTGCCAGCGCAGTGTAAAATACGGCTGCTCGCCGCCCTGATACATCTCTGCCGCAAAAGGCTCTCCGTTCCTGTTTCCTTTGATCAGAAAAATAATATCGTCCATTTCAGACTTCCTCCTCTACCGTATCAGAATATCCAGCGTATGTGCTCCGGCACCGATCAGATCCTGTCTCTCACAGACCGATAAATGGTACTGTACAAACAGGTCAAAGGTCTCCTCATCCATCGCATTTAAAACCGGTCTCATATAATTTGCCGGACCGTCCGGGGAAATGATCTTGTACCGCTCCAGCCCCGATGCTGCATTCAGTGCATCAATATCCTCCAGTCTCATGTAATCATACAGATCCTCGGGATGCGGCACACACTTAAATTCCTTCGACAATCTGCCATCCTCCAGACACTGTTTTACATTACCGTCCCTGAAACCGTACAAAAGCACTCCGTACTCATTCATACAGTATGCCACAAGTATCCTGCCGCCCGGTCTCGTCACACGCTTCGCTTCCTCCAGTGCCTGATGCTTGTCCTCAAATGTGTACAGATGATACATCGGTCCAAACAGCAAAGTGATGTCAAAACTACTGTCCGCAAAACGGGACAGATTTAAAGCATTGCCCTGAAACGCTTTGACACTGCTTTTCTTAGATTTTAAAATGCCAAGATTATATTTGACCAGTTCTACCGCCGTAACGTCATAGCCCTCCCCGGCAAGTGCCACGCTGTAACGCCCGGTGCCGGCACCGACATCCAGGATACGAATATCCGCCGGAGTAAATGTACCGGTATACCCGGATCCATCTCCCGCTTCGTTCTTCTCCTTCATAACCACATCAATGCACGCATGAATATACTTCATTGACGTAATATATTCCACCCGTCCATGACGTCTGGTAAGTCTTTTATCTTCATTAAATTTATTATAATATTCCTCTAATTCTGTCATTTATTTTCTCCTGAAATATGCGAAAAAATATGTAAGGTGCGCATAGACTATATCATATTACGCCATACATGAAAGCGCAGTATCCGCTTTCGCTGCGCGATATCACATCTGATGTCGCACCACCTGATATTCATCACCGTTCCGATAATACGGACAACTGTTTCTGTGATCCGTCATAAAACGTACCATATCATCTTCATCCATATTCACATCACAGAAATACTCCTCATATTCCTCATCGTAACTGTAATTTGCACAAGTATCACATTCGTTTGACATTTCTCTCCCCTGTTCCATCTAAAACATTCTTTTCAAAAACATAACAAAAAAATTATAACCCCCACCACAAACCCCTGTCAATTTGAACTTATCATTTTCCAACAGAAAATCACCAGCTAAGACTTTCCCTTTTTCAAAATCGAGATATGCCCATAATATTTCTTATGTACGATTGCTTACAATAGCATTTTGCCTGCCAATACATCGAAAATCCGCGAGCTGTGACTAAAAAAATTGTCTTGTCACCTACGGATTTCGAAAAGACTAATTGCTTTGCTGCTTTGATTTTTGATAAACACATCCTTCCGTACTCGCCCCAAGGTGGGATTCGGATGTGTCGAGAGGCACTTGCACCCGCCGGTACTTACGCCCCAAGTTTTAGAGATATATAATCTTTTTGATACTTGGGGCGTTATGTACCGCTGCGTGGTGCAGTTGTAGCGGGAGCGTGCCGTCCGAAACAGCTGAGCCCACCTACGGGGCTCGGTCGTACGGATGTGTATTCATCAAAGCATTGCAAAGCAAAGTCTTTTCAGAAATCCTACTGATCTGCGTCAATTTTTTAGTCACAGCTCACGGATAAACATGTTTTTTGAGGCAAAATGTTTCATTGATTTTTTGTACATAAGAAATATTATTGGCGGTTTCCAGTTATTGAACCGGAAAGTCTTAGTCACAAAAAACAGGAGGTATTGCTACCTCCCGTTTCAAAGAATCATTTTTGTTTTTTTACTTACTGATCAGACGAAGAATTACCATCACAAGTCCGCATACGATAAGTGCCACCGATATGTAAATATCATGGTTGTCTCCGAGAATATTTACATATTTCGCTTTGCTCGGACGATAGACAATATCTACTCTGTCCCCCTCCTTATGCTTCATTTTGTTTCCTTTGTCTCCGTTGGCGGCTCTGGCTTCTAACTCCTGTCCGTTATACTGAAAACGGATCATCGGAAAGTCGTAGCCGTCCATGTTGACAAAACCGCTGACAACGCCTGAAAGCTTTTCCCCTTTTCGGTCAAGATATCCCTTGAGCAGACACAAAATTCCCGCTACCAGAACAGCAACCTCAAATAAAAATTGTTTGTCCATCTTTTTCATCCTCCTCTTGTGTTATATTTGTAGTTTATACAATATCATATATCACTATCGACCGTCAATATAATACACATAAAATCAGCAATTTAAATGCCCTGATTTTGCAGTATTATCTGTTCCAGTTCTCCCAGAAGTCTCCGCTCAAGCTCTGTCTCAAAGGAATTCGTGGAAAGCCTGTTTAAAACCTTTTGACCATCCTGAAGAAGCTTCATCGCTTCCTGCGGCTGTCCCTTACAGAAATAGGTATAATACGCCATGACACGTCTGCCGTTGCTGTCCATATCCTGCTCCAGATCTCTTCTGACCGCCTGATAATAACGGTCTGCCCGCTCCGGACTTCTTTCGATGCAACTATAATAGAAGATCATATTGTAATACACGTTTGTCAAAACGCGGATATACTGATATTCCCAGTGGCGGATAATCCAGTCACATTCCACCGCAACCTCTTTTAACGTCTCATAATCACGCTGCCACAGCTTCTGCATAAACCGGATTCCATCATACAATAATATTTCCTCTTCCGAGGCATTGCTGTACAGCTCCTGATACGGCGGCATCCAGACCTCCTCCAACGGCGTTCCCTGAGACAACTGCCGCAGCGTTTCTCTCCAGTATGCGGTCAGGTTCTTTCCATCGTTACGCAGCTTATAGAGAAGCACCCGGAAGCCACCGATAAATTCCAGTATGAAACCCGCAGCAATACCGGCAATGACCGGCTTTAACCAGGCGGTTCCGGCTCCGGTTTCTCTCCACAAACGGTACAAAATAAATTCGATCAGACCTCCTGCCACGAAATATAATAAAAGCCGAACTGCCTCCCGTATGATGTCCTCTTTTTGATCATATTCCCGATCACCGTTGGTATACAAAAACTGGCATACCGGAGAAAACTGACCCATTCTCATTTTCCCTTCCCCGTTTTCCTGACGATAATCCAAACATAAATATTTGAAATAAAGTACCTTTCCGCCGCTTAATCTTACCGTAAGCAGACAGAGCATCTGCCGCAGAAAGCTTGCCACTGACACGGCAGGCATTGCTCCAACAACAAACAAAACACCTACGTTCAAAAAATTCTTCATTTTCTCCTCCTTTGTTTCCCTCTTAACCATTTACAAATACAAAGTATAGTTGATTTAATCATATCAGATTGCAATTTGCACCACAAGCCTTTCAGGTATTTTCCGAACTGAATTTAAGCATTTGGGGGACAGAATTTTAGCATTTTCCGGGCGGGATTCAGACGCTTTCCGGACGGAATGTTACTCGATCCCCCGGCACAGCCATACGCTCGCCGCCATCCCCGCAAAGGTTGCGATGAGTGCGCCGGTCAATGTCCAGTTCATTTTCGTGACCGGTGCATGCTTTTTGTCTCCGGTTGCAATAAAATATACCGAGATCGTATAAAAAATCGTCTCCGAACAGCACATCAGAACCGATGCCAGAAATCCCTCATGGGAATCGGTTCCAAATTTCTTATAAATATCAAGCAGCAGACCGGTGGCTGCCGAGGAGGAAACCATTTTGATCAGAGAAAGCGGCACCAGCACCGCCGGGAAATCCGCCTTCTCCGCTATCGGTGCGATCCGGACGGAAAGCATTTCCATAAGTCCCGACGCCCGCAGGATCCCAATCGCCATCATCAGACCGATCAGCGTTGGCAAAACCTTAAGTACTACCTTGAAGCCGTCCTGTGCACCCTTGACAAAAGCTCCGAAAATATCGGTATGGCTGCACAGCCCATATCCTACAATGTAAAATATTACAATGGGTATCATGAAATTCGATAAATATAATAGAAACTGCACGAAAACCTATCCCCTTTCTTGCAAATCTCCTCCCAAAAAGTTATAATAATGGGAGGCTCATTTTTCAAACAAATATGAGTTGTAAATATATATTCTGCAGAAGTGTCTTTTATTCAGGCATGCAGGATCAGAAAGGTTTGGTAAACACATGAATACCGTTTTTATTGCGGATGACGAACTGATTATACGTCAGGGTTTAAAATGTATTATCGATTGGGAATCTCTGGGATTTTCAATTATTGGCGAAGCATCCAACGGCATTGATGCATTAGATTATATTGTCCGGGAACAGCCCGATCTGGTATTGATCGATATCCGGATGCCGGGGCTTCTCGGTGTGGATGTTGTGAAGCAGGCACGTGACAAAGGCTTTGAGGGACATTTTATTATCCTGAGTGGTTTTACGGATTTTAAATATGCGCAGGCAGCGATCCGGTACGGCGTTGATTTCTATCTGACAAAGCCGATTGATGAGGACGAGCTTTTGGAGGCGGTCGAATCACTGAAGACAACGCTTGAGGAGCAGAGCCGTCAGTCCGGAACCTGGCAGCATTACCGCCAGAAGGCGCATGGTATGATCCTTTTGGATATTCTTACAGACAAGGCTGATTTTGACCAGATCAACATTGATGACATGCATCTGAATGCAGATCAGTATCAAGTTGTTATCTATGAGAAATACAGTCACAACGCAACACAGATGTCTTATCGTTTTGCGGATCTGTTAAAGGTTACCAATGAGATGAACAGCTCGTATGAGCAGATCACAATCGACGACAACGAAATCCTTCTGCTCAAGGGAGAATTTACACTTCACAAGTTCCAGCAGTTTCTGGAGCATTATGAGCGTGAACAGAAACCACAGAAGGATTCTCCTCTTGATTCCCTGTTCATCACCTACGGCAGACCGGTCCGGGATATCCGTGAAGTTCCTGTTTCCTATCAGGAAGCGCTTCGTCTGCTGCAGCGCCGCTTTTTCTGCGAGCACCGCCAGCACACGATCGGCTATGACCAGCTTCCAAAGCAGGATGAAGAGCATATCTTCCAGCTTACTCCGGAGGTATTACAGTCCTATTGTGAATCACTGATCGGATATATTCAGGCAGCAAAGCGCAATCAGATGGCAGAAATGCTTCATGAACTCGAGGGCAAGCTCTATTCCTGTGATGAGGACATTCCACAGATCAAACTTTTTCTGACAGATCTGTATCTGTCCATCAAGGAAAAAATTTTCCATCTGTACCATAATGCGGACATACCTTTTCCGAGTAACGCCGAGATCATTGAGTTTATCAACGACAAATATTACCTCTATGAGATCGTGTTGTTCTTCACAGAGCAGTTTGAAATGATTATCCGCACCATCGGCAATCCTTCCAGCGAGAGTGTGATGGATGATATCATTCATTATATCGAGCACAATTATATGGACAATATCAAGCTGGAGAATATCGCACCACTTTTCGGCTACAACAGCTCTTATCTTGGCAAGATCTTCACCAAAAAGGTCGGTCAGGGCTTCAATGTATTTGTAGACAAGATCCGTATTGAACATTCCAAGGATCTTCTGGTCAACAGCTCCCTGAAGGTCTATGAGATCGCCGAAAAGGTCGGTTACCGCAACGTGGATTATTTCCACACGAAATTCAAGAAATATGTCAAGCAAAGCCCGGCAGAATACCGCAAGCAGATGCGTCAGCCGGATATGGAAGCAGAGCACTGATGCGAATACATAATGCGGGCTTCTTCGCTTTGATGGAAATACAAACAGCGTGAATATTTCGTTATTGAGGAACGAATATTCACGCTGTTTTATTATTCGTGTATTTTGGATGCAATATAATCTCCGACCTGATCGACCTCCATATCCAGCGCATAGGCAAGCTCCTCGTAAAGCAGTTCCTCTGCCTGATGAAAATAACGCTCATCGACTGCAGCAACCTTCTTGCCCTCGTCGAGACGTTCCTTTTTGTGCAAATAGATCGTTTTAATGATACGAACCAGCTCTCTGCAGTCGCCGCTGCGTACTGCTTCCTTATACTGACTCTCCCGTTCCTTCTCGTTGCCGATCCAGATGGTTTCAAGCTGTGGAATCTCCTCCACCAGCTCCTCCGCTTCCTTTCCGGTCAGAACCAGTCTCATCGGCAGCTTCACATTATCCACCGGCACATATACCAGAGAATCCTTCTGATATACCGGTCGCAGCGTATAATATTTCTTCTTACGATCCGCTACTGACATAGATAATCTGCCTACCGCCGTCACCTCGCACACTCCATGTGTACCATACATAACACTATCATTTACCTGATACATATTTCCCTCTTTTCATGAAACAATGACTTCAAAATCCAGATACTTTAACAAAGACGTTCCATCCCACCATAGATAAGCCGGAAGTCCCTGTATATCGAACTTCCGGCAATTGATATCCGTTTTAGATCTGTATTTATTATAACACATTTTAAGTATTTTTGTAAGGGTTAATTTCAGAATAAATGATAGTTTTTTTATTGCTGCAGTGCCTCCTGTACCTCACTGCGGTACGGAATGGATGGAACCGCCCCCTCTCTGGTAACAGCAATGGAGGATGCTTTTGCGCTCATTTCCAGAATCTTCTCAATCGGCATGCCCTCCACAAGACCTGCCAGAAAATATCCGGTAAATGTGTCACCGGCTGCTGTCGTATCAACCGCCTGCACCGGGAAGATCGGCTGTTCATAGCGTTTTCCCTGCTCTCCGTAAACAGCGCCGTCCTTACCAAGAGTGAGCACGATCCTTGCCTTTGGAAATCTGTGGCACATTTCTTCGAAAATCTCCTCCGGATCTGTCAGACCCGTGATCTGTCCGCCCTCAATCTCATTGAGGAGAAAGATGCTGATCTTGTCCATGTTCACTTCTCTTAATCGGTCATCAAACGGCGATGGATTCAGGGCGATCTGCATACCCTTCTCATATGCCTGATCGACCATATAGGCGATATCATTTACTTCATTCTGCAGAAGGAGAATGTCTCCGTCCTGAAAATGGGACAGAACTCCATCGACATATTCATGTGTCAGCTTCTGATTGGCACCGCCGTAAAGAAGAATACAGTTCTGCGCCTCCTTGTCTATCTGTATGATCGTGTGGCCTGTTTTTCCTTCGATCCGGCAGATATACCGACTGTGTACACCATACTCTTTGCAGGCGTCCAGAAACGCCTCGCCATCCTCGCCGATCATGCCGCCATGATAAACCTCTGCGCCCGCTTTTGCCAGTGCGATCGACTGGTTGATACCTTTGCCTCCCAGAAATATATTCATTCCCTGACTGCTGATCGTCTCGCCCGGCTGCACGATATGATCCACACGGTAAACATAATCCAGATTCATTGAACCAATATTTAACACCTTCATCGCGTCCGCCTCCTTACTTGTCGACAGTGTCTTTTGTGATCAGTGTCACCTCAACCGGGATCTCCTTCGGAATACTCTCACCCTTTGTCAGCCTGATCGCATTTTCTACTGCTGTAGATCCGATCAGATCCGGCTGCTGTGCGATCGTAGCACCCATTCTGCCCTGACTGATCGCTTCGATTGCATCGTCCGTTGCATCAAAACCAACCACAAGCACATCCTTTTTCGCACCGGAAATCGCCTCAACGGCTCCGAGTGCCATCTCATCATTGCCGGCAAATACCGCCTGAATGCTGCTGTCCGCCTGAAGCATATTCTCCATAACGGTCATTCCCTGTGTACGGTCAAAATCCGCCGTCTGGCTTGCAACAACCTTTAATTTCTTGTCGGCAATATTATGGAAGCCCTGGCTTCTGTCAATCGACGCAGATGCGCCGGAGGTTCCGACAAGCTCTGCTGTTTTCACGTTTTCGCCCAGAGTGTCCACAATGTACTGTGTCGCAAGTTCGGCACCTGCTACATTATCGGATGCGATCTGACAGTCAATGTCCACGCCGTTTACAACACGGTCAACGGAGATTACCCTGACCCCCTTTGCAATCGCTGCCTCAACGGCTCCGGTCACAGCATCGGAATCGACCGGATTCACGATCAGCACGCTGACATTTTTGGATACCAGATCCTCGATATCGCTCACCTGCTGTGTTGCATCATCGCTGGCATCTACCACGGTCAGAGGCACGCCTGCCTGCTTTGCTGCTTTCTTTGCACCCTCCGCCAGTGTGACGAAAAATGGATTATTCTGTGTGGAGATGGACAGTCCGATCGCACCACTTGCTCCGGACGCTTTCGAACCTGTGCTTCCACCCTCACCATCGATCACAATACCACATCCGGCAAGGGAACATATCATTAACATACTCAATAATAAACTTACCAATTTTTTCATGCTGTATACCTCCTGTCTTACCGTTTACGATCTGACAATACTGCTACCAGAATAACAACCGCTTTGATCACTTCCTGATAATATGTGGAAACTCCCAGAATGTTGAGTCCGTTATTCAGGACAGCAATGATCAGTACACCGGCAATCGTTCCAACAATCTTACCACGTCCACCACTCATGCTTGTACCGCCAAGTGCAACCGCCGCAATGGCATCCAGTTCATATCCCTCGCCCAGTGTCGGCTGTGCGGAATCGACACGGGAGATCATGATCAGACCTGCAAGGGCAGACATGAAGCCGGAAATGGAATAAACAGCGATACGGATCTTGGTTGTATTGACACCAACCAGCTTTGCACATTTCTCATTACTTCCTGTTGCATAAATTCTTCTTCCGAAGGTGGTGTGATGCAGTACAAAATAGAATACCAGAAGGAAAAGGATCAGAATGATCGCCGGGATCGGAATGGAGATCATGTCGTTTGGTCCGAATACAAAACTTCCTTTTCCAAGCACCTTAAACAAAAATGCACCTGACTCATTTTTCACGCTGGCTGCCAGTCTGGAAACCGGCTTTCCATCGGTGATGATCAGTGCCAGTCCACGATATGCCGTCATCGTGATCAGTGTTGCGATGAACGGCTGAAGTCTTCCCTTTGTTACAAGAACACCGCTGACCATGCCGAGCGCCGTACCAGCCAGAAGAGCGATCAGAATTGCTGCCGCTGCAGGAATGCCATGGATCATAAGTTCTGCGCAGATGATCGCGCTTAATGCAAAGGTTGATCCAACGGAAAGATCAATACCATCCGATAAGATTACACATGTCATACCAAAGGCGATCAGTCCGTTGAAGGATGCCTGTCTGAGCAGATTCAAGAAGTTGCTGCCTGTCCGAAATTCCGGACTGACACAGCTGATCACAATGACGAGCAGTACCAGTGCAATATAAGCTCCATATTCTCCGATCAGTGTGCCGATATTTAATTTATTTTTCTCATTATTTTTTCCCATTATAATGTACCTCCCGTCGCTAAAGTCATTATTTTCTCCTGGTCAGCTTCCTTTCCATCCAGAATGCCTCGTACCTCACCCTCGCGTACCACCATAATGCGGTCACTCATGCCAAGTACCTCCGGAAGCTCTGAGGATACCATGATCACTGCCACCCCGAGGGACGCCATCTGATTGATCACATGATAGATTTCTTTCTTGGCACCGATATCGACTCCTCTTGTCGGTTCATCCAGGATCAGTATCTTCGGATTGGTTGCGATCCATTTTGCAAGAACAACCTTCTGCTGATTACCGCCGCTTAAGTTATCACATTCATGCCATGGTCCAAAGCATTTGATCCGAAACTCTTCAATCTCCTTATGAACCAGATCCTTTTCTTTGCGTTTGGATAAAACGCCTTTTTGTGAAACCGCTTTCAAATTCACGATCTCAATATTATCCGCAATGCTTTTCTCTAACAGAAGTCCCTCTGTTTTACGGTCCTCTGTGATAAATCCGATGCCTGCCTTGATCGCCTGCTCCGGATTTTTGATCTTAACCTTTTCACCATCAATGTAAATACTGCCGCGATCCCTGGCGATACAGCCAAACAACGCTCTCATGATCTCTGTCCGTCCGGCCCCCATCAGTCCGGCAACACCGAGAACTTCACCGGCTCTGACCTCAAAGGATACGTTGTGGAACAGTTTTTCCTTTGTCAGTCCCTCCACCTTTAAGACAACATCACCGATCTTTGCATCTCTTTTCGGAAAACGCTCGCCGATCTCTCTTCCGATCATCATGCGGACAACGCCATCCATGTCGATCTTGCTGATTTCTTCGGTGCCAATATAGGTACCATCGCGAAGAATCGTGATCCGGTCACACAGTTCAAAGATTTCTTCCATTCGATGAGAAATATAAACAATGGAAACACCCTTTTCCCGCAGCGATTTCATGACCTTAAATAAGGTTTCTGTCTCACGCTCTGTCAGTGCTGCTGTCGGCTCATCCATGATCAGAACCTTTGCGTCTACCATCAGTGCCTTGCAGATTTCAACCATCTGCTGCTGTCCTACGGACAGATCGGACATCACAGCATCGACCGGGATCTGCACTCCCATCCGTTCCATGACCTCCTGAGCCTTGCGACGCATTGCCTTTTTATCACAAATTCCAAAATGTTTTGTGATCTCCTTTCCCATAAAGAGATTCTCCTCCACGGTCAGGTCGAACAGCACATTTAACTCCTGATAAATAAATACGATACCGGCTTTCTCTGCCTCCTGCGGTGATTTGAAATGAACCTCCCTGCCATCGATCGTTATGGTTCCGGAATCCTTTTTGTATACTCCGGTCAAAATCTTCATCAGGGTCGATTTTCCGGCACCATTTTCACCCATCAGTGCATGTACTTCACCGTCCTCCAGAACAAAACCGGCGTCCTTAAGCACCTGATTGGAACCGAACGATTTATTAATCCCTTTCATCTCGATTTTCATGAATGCTCACCCCCTTTTCTACCCAAAAATACAACCCGACTGCAGAATGATATTGGCATATGGCGTTGTCTCTCCGGTGCGTATCACTGCCTTGCATTCCCTTGTCTGTTTCTTAAGCTCTGTATGAGATACAAATGCGGTCTCAAGCTCCTGTCCTGCAAACAGCTCCTTGATCTCTCCGAGTACCTTCGGGTTTTGCTCCCTGATCTCTTCTGCCAGAACGATCTTCTCAACCTTCATGTCCTTTATGATAACACGAAGCACATCCATAAATGACGGAACGCCAAACTCGAGTGCAAGATCAATCCGTTCCACCTCATCCGGGATCGGAAGCCCGCAGTCTCCGACGGCAATGCAGTCTGTGTGTCCCATGTAAGAAAGAACTCTGGAAATATCACTGTTTAAGATGCCCTGTTTCTTCATTGATGATCAGCTCCTTTCATTTCTTTTGTTGTCTCCCGGACGATCAGCTCCGGTGAAAATATATATTCTTTATAGCTTTTGGTTTCTTTTTGCAGCAGCATATTGACCGCCTTGATGCCCATTTTTTTGATTGGCTGTCCCACTGTGGTAAGCTCCGGCGTCATCAGATGCGCCAGGGCGATATTGTCATAGCCTATGAGCTGGATGTCCTCCGGAACGCGAATGTTCCTGCGGCAAAGCACCTTATAAATAGAGATTGCAACCATATCATTGCAGGCAATAATGCCATCCACATCCGGAAACTGTTCTAACAGCTTCTGTGTCATTTCAAGACCTTCATGAAATGAATAGTCACACTGTATACTATGCTCTTTAATGCCCTGTTCCATACATACATCCTGATATCCTTTGTAACGCTCGCTGGCACTGGAAATCCGGTCAAGACCTCTGACACATACAATACTCTTGCATCCGCAGTCGATCAGATGCTGTGCTGCCATTCTGCCACCCTCATAATTGTCGCAGTGGATATAGCCGCCTGCCGTGTTCCTGGAAACAGCCCGGTCAATTGCAACGATCGGCGTTTCACAGTTTTCTATGATCTTCTTCAGTCCTTTGTTGCTGGTTGTCAATACGATGCCGTCCACATTCATGGAGGTGAGCATGGAGATCGCTGTCTTCTCCTTTTCGACATCTCCGCCGGTGTTGCAGATCGTCATACGGTAGCCGTGCTGGTTAGCCGTATGCTCGATTGCACTGGACATCTCCGCGAAAAACGGATTCGTGATACTTGGAACGATCACACCGATCGTTTTGGAAGATTTCTTAAAAAGAGATCTTGCCACCTCATTCGGTGTGAAACCGCTTTCTTCGATGGCTTTTAAAACACGATCCTTTTTCTCTGCATCTACATTCGCTGTTCCGTTGATCACTCTGGATACCGTGGAGGGGGAAACCCCTGCCAGCTTTGCCACTTCTCGAATACTTGCCATATCATCCCTCCGTTTTGTGCTTTTTTACTTTTGAAACCCGTTTCATAATGGTTTCATTATATCATTTTGTCATTTAAAGTCAATATGAATTCCATCGCTTCATGTATTTCCGGCAAAAAGCACAAAAAATCACGATGAGCTCGTTAATTTCACCGTGATTTTTGTATATTATGTACAATCATTCTATTGAGACAAGCTTCGCACAGGCAAGATGTGTCTGCACCCATCCTATTTCTTATGTCTCATAAATGTTATTAATTGATTTTTGCCTCTGAATTTAAATAACTCTGGGAGAGTGCTCCTGAAAATTGTCTTGTCGTTCTACGGTTTTCGAAAAATCTAAATACTTTGCTGTTTCGATGTTTGATGAACGGTTCTTCCCGTACTCGCCTCCGGGTGGGATTCAGATGTTTCAAAGGGCACTTGCGCTCGCCACTACTTGCATCCTGCTTTATAGGATGCTATGTAGTGCTGCGTAGCGCAATGTAGCGGGAGCGTGCCCGCTGAAATAACTGAGCCCACCCGAGAGGCTCAGTCGTCCAGACACGTATTTCATCGAAACATTGCAAAGCAAAGATTTTTCAGAAAACCTAACGATCTGCGTCAATTTTCAGGAGCACTCTCCCAGAGATTTCAAAAATCTATATGGCAAAAATCACATCTACACTCCAGTCATAAGAAATAGGATGAATGCAATCTGATAATTGGTGTGCGAAGCTTGATCCATTTCCAATCGAGGTCATTCATCTCATTTTTATTTTCTTACAACACAGTGCATTCTCATCCCCGTGCGAAACTCCAGCTTCTCTACGGTCAAACCTGCGTTCTTACAGCATTCTGCAATCAATTCCTTTGTTGGAAGCGTGACGTCTCCGTGACCACACAGATTGGCAAGCGGCAGCTCGATCTTATCCATAAACCACAGCACAAGCTTATTTTCGCTTGTTCATGATCAGAGCCTCGTCCGATTTTTCCGCCCACAATAAAAGGGACAGTCACCGAACGACTGTCCCTTTTGGAGAAGGTATTTTTGTTACTTATGGGGTGTAGCAAAAACTATATAATGTATTGGGGTTTACGAGTGTTAGTATAACAGCGGGGTCTACTAAAGTGTGCATAAACTTACTATCTTTTCCAAAAAGTTTTTGTGCATTTTTGCTTGGCATAAGAAAACAGCTATCATTTTCCATAAAAAATACGGATATGATAGCTGTTTTTTGTTATTTTGTATCAAACAGTGCTTCGAACTCCTCACGGGTGATACGCTCTTTATCCATCAGGATCTCGGCAGATGCATGAAGCACATCCATATGCTCCTCAATGATCGCGCGTGCCTTGTCATAGCAGTCCTGAATGATCTTACGCACTTCCTTGTCAATATCCCGTGCCGTCTCCTCGCTGTAGGTACGGCTCGTATGTCCAAAGTCGTTTCCGATGAACACCTCGTCGCTGTCGGCATAGTTGATCATACCGATCGCCTCGGAGAAACCATACTTTGTCACCATGTCTCTCGCCGTTGCTGTCGCTGTCTTGATATCCTGCGAAGCACCTGTGGTGATATCGTCAAAGATCAATGACTCTGCGATACGACCGCCAAGACTTACCATAATATCCTGCAGCATCTTGCCGCGGGTATTAAACATCTCATCCTTATCGGGCAGCGGCATCGTATAACCTGCTGCGCCCTGTCCGGTTGGGATCACAGACACCATATGCACCGGACCGACATCCGGAAGCACATGGAACAGGATCGCATGCCCGGACTCGTGATATGCGGTGATCCGCTTATCCTTCTCGGAAATGATCTTACTCTTCTTCTCGGTACCGATCCCAACCTTAATGAAGGAGCGGTCGATATCTGCTTGTGTAATGCAAGGACGTCCCTCTCTTGCACAGGCGATTGCGGACTCGTTCATCAGATTCTCCAGATCTGCTCCGGTAAATCCAACCGTAGTGCGTGCCACCTTCTCAAGATCCACATCGTCGCTGAGCGGCTTGCCCTTTGCATGAACCTCAAGAATCTCCTCACGTCCTCTGACATCCGGTCTGCCAACTGCCACACGGCGGTCGAAACGACCCGGACGCAGAATCGCAGGATCCAGAATATCCACACGGTTCGTGGCTGCCATTACAATGATTCCTTCATTGATACCGAAACCATCCATCTCAACCAACATCTGGTTCAATGTCTGCTCTCTCTCGTCGTGACCGCCGCCAAGACCGGTTCCTCGCTTTCTTGCCACTGCATCTATCTCATCGATAAATACGATACAGGGTGCGTTCTTCTTAGCTTCCGCAAACATATCCCTCACACGGGATGCTCCGACTCCGACAAACATCTCGACGAAATCAGAACCGGACAGGCTGAAGAATGGTACTCCGGCCTCTCCGGCCACTGCCTTTGCAAGCAGCGTCTTACCGGTTCCCGGAGGTCCCACAAGGATAATTCCCTTTGGAATGCGGGCTCCAAGCTGTGTATACTTGGATGGATCTGCCAGGAAATCGACGATCTCCTCCAGCTCCTCCTTCTCTTCCTTGAGTCCTGCTACATCCTTAAAATGCTTTGCATTTGGATCATCCGGATCGATCCTCTGTGCACGGCTCTTGCCAAAGTTCATCATCTTGGCATTGCTGCCTCCCTGACCTGCTGTCTGCGCAGACAGGAATGAAAACAAGAAGAAAATAGCAATGATGCCTAAAAGATACGGAAGCAGTGTCGTGATGATCCAGGATGGTTTCTGCACATCCTTCATCACATACTTATCTGCCAGCTTACTGTCCTTGCTCCGGATCAGCTTCTCAACCTCTGTTACATCGGATACATAAAAATTCTGTGTAGAACCGTCCTTCTTGCGGACGTCGACCTCGCCGGTCGGCACCTCCTCATTCGGAAGGATTGCCACGGAGGTGACATTTCCATCCTCCAGATCCTGAGTGAAGTTCACAATATTGTAGGACTTTTGTCCACCCGAATCCAAAGTTCCCGAAACATAGACGGCCGCTGCAATAATCACCAGAATCAGCAGATAAAAGCCGATTCCTGTTCTCATCTGTTGCCTCATGAATGTCTCCTTACCTGATATTTATTTCATAAGAAATGCCCTGACGGGCAATTCCTGCGATGGGCTGTTATTCCTCAACAAACTCCAGTGTGCCGACATACGGAAGATTCCTATACTTCTGTGCATAATCCAGTCCATATCCGACTACAAACTCATCCGGGATGGCAAATCCGGTATAATCTGCCTCCATCTCAACCTCCCTGCGATCCGGCTTATTTAAAAGTGTGCAGATCTTAAAGCTCTTTGGCTTACGTTCTAACAGCATCGGCTTAAGCATGGAAAGTGTGTAACCGGTATCAATGATGTCCTCGATCAGCAGACAGTCGACGCCCTGGATAGACTGCTCAAGATCCTTCTTGATCGTCAGCTTGCCGGAGCTTGATGTGCTGTTGCCGTAGCTGGACACAGACATGAAATCCAGTGTCACCGGCATCTTCAGATGCTTTGCCAGTTCACAGGAAAAAAATACGCTTCCCTTCAAAATACAGATCAGACGGAGCGGTGTCATTCCATACTCCTCATTGATCTGGTCTGCTAACTCTTTAATCCTGTTCTCCACCTGCTCCCGGGAGAACATTACATGTACTATTTCTTTCATCTTTTTTCTCACTCTCAGTAATCATATTAATGCACAGTATCTCTTCTGTCCTGTCCGAAATATAATACCCGGCACTGACACGATCAAGTGCGGGAACCCATAAAACATGGCTTCCCTCCGCCAGGATCCATATCTGTTTTCTTTTGTCTCTGGGAATATGCCGGTCGATCAGAAGCCGGTTCAACGGCTTTCTTAAAGTTCCCTGCTCATCCAGCCACAAAAAATCACCTTCTGCAGGATGACGAAATTCAAGCATACCACATATTTTAGCATAATCAAACCATTTCGTACAGTTATTTTTCGGTATTTTTCTTTCGTTATGTTCAAATGCCGTAAAAAAATTCTCCCGCCGTAAAAGAAATGTTCTCGAAGCGCCATCCATCCCGGTAAGAACAACACTCACCGGCTTTTTCTGTTCCTTCTGCCAGCACAACTTCTGCGTGTCGGCAGATTGCCCTCCGGATTCCACAATAGCGTCTATGTTCCGATCCTTTGGTCGGATCCACAGACGGTCATAGTCTCTCCCTGCCACAAGTCCGTACGGAAGATCCAGACGCTTTCCGGTCTCTCCCTGCACCAGCTCAAGCAGTGCCTCCATATGGCGGTTTGAAATATCCCGGCTTCTTCCTGCCGCTTCGGTGATCATCCAATGCGCCCATTCCCTCTGCAGTGCCGCCGGAAGCTTTTGCACTTCTTCGACACGGGCAGTGAGTTGTCCATCCTCCGTGACATCCTGTCCTGTTGTCTCCATCATAAGCTCCGGAAGACGCTTTGTTAATTCCTCCTCCAGAAATGACTGTACCTCCTGCATCTGCTGTGCCGTTCTCGCCAGATGCGCCGACGCACCGCTGTTGATGCTCTTCTCGAGCATCGGCAGAATAGTCAGTCGTATCTTATTGCGACTGCAGTCCTCCTCCTGATTGGTACTGTCCTCACACCAGGACTGTCCGCACTGTCCCAATTCACGGACAATGTCTCTGTGCCGCAGGAAAAGCAGCGGACGAATGTAGATTCCATGACGAGACCGCATGCCTCCCATGCCGCGCACGCCGCTTCCACGCAGCATCTGAAAAAGAACCGTCTCCGCCTGGTCATCCTGATGATGTGCCACTGCCACGCGGTCAAAGTCTTCTCTTTCCACCAATTCTTCGATGCACTGATAACGGTACTTTCTGGCTGCCTCCTCCAGAGAACATTTCTGTTCCTGTCCCATTTTAGGGACATCTCCACTGCATACATGAAGCTTAAGCCCCTGCTGTGCAGCAAAGCTACGACAGAATGCCTCATCACGCCCAGCCTCCTCTCCGCGGATCTGGTGATTTACATGAAGAAGTTCCAGAGCAAAGTCCCATTCTTTGGACAGTTCCTGCAGGGCAAGTGTCAGATACACCGAATCTGCCCCACCCGAAAATGCCACAAGAACACGTTGCCCTGATTGGAGTAATTTATTTTTTTCACAAAACGCTTTCATCTCATGGTACGATTCCAGTTTCATGCTTTGCTTTATCTCCTTTATGACAGTCGGATCTGTCTGTTTTTGTAGGATGGTACACAGGCATTCTCGCGCGTTCTCTCCCAGATTGCTGCAACCACAACGCTCATATCGTCACGCACGCGTCCGTCATCCTGACGAACCGCCTCCTCTACAATATATTCTGCAAGCTCCTGAGGGTTCACGATCCGTGTCTGCTGCAAAAGCTTCTCTAACTGCACCTCTCTCCCCTCAAAAGCATCCACGATACCATCCGTCATCATTATAACATAATCTCCGGAATATATCTCCGTCTTTTGGAAATAGGGCTCTGCATCCTGATATACTCCCACCGGCAGAGCCTGTCCCTCAATCCTCTCCACATGATCTCCCCGCCGCAACCAGGTTGCCGCCGCACCGTTTTTCATAAACTGGCAGCTACCCTGATACAGATCTAAAACGACCACATCCGCCGTGGCAAAGCGTGTCTGAACCGCCTCCGGCATATACAGCGAATTGATGAGCTTGAGTGCGGAAATCTTGGAAAAGCCCGCCTCTGTCATCTGCTCAAGCAGCTCGATTACGACCTGACTTTCCCCTAGCGCGCCCTCTCCGCTTCCCATGCCGTCCGAAAGTGCCAGCAGAAGTTCTCCGTTTGGCAGAGACAGACACGAAAAGCTGTCCCCGGACACCTCCTCTCCTTCCTTTCTGCGCCGCCCCACGCCGGTCACAGCCAGAAGCGGCGTATCCTCCACAAATATCATTTCCGTCTCTTCCTTCGGAATCACATTATGACTCTCCCTGGACGGCATAAATGACTTACCGAAAAGCTCAGACAATACCTGTGCGGTCTCCCTTGCGGTCACCAGCCGCCCCTTTGTCGTCTTTGCCTGCATCCGTATTTCGATGTGATCTCTTTTATCGCGGCAAATCATCATATCATTTACTCTGACCCGAAGATTTCCCAGTTCTCTTTTGATGACATTTTCCATCTCCGCCGGGACTTCACCGGCATGGCACATATCCCCCGCCAGTCCCGCAAAAAGCTCTCCCACCTGTTCCATCTGCCCTGCCAGCACACGCCGGTTCTGCGCAAGCTGGTTTTGAAAACTCATCACCGTCCGTGCCATCCGAAGCCCCTGATTGGCTTCCATCAGAAACCAGTCCGGATGAATGCATTCCTCCACAAACTCCGCCGGCATCTGGTCGATCCTAAGCATCCCCTGCTCCTGCATCTCCATCAAATGCGACACGACCTCCGGACGGTTGACCGCAACCTGTCCCATACAACACTCTCTGTGGCTGCATTTATCGCACACCTGCTCTGCCATTTCCTTCATCAGCAAACGCACATCCCGGCGGTTTACGCTCTTTTTCTCCACACTCTGCTTCTGCAGCACATGGGACAGCTCCCGGAAGGAATCGGCAAAATCCTCCAGCTTGTGTTTCATCGGATGATCCGCATACCGCTCTTCCTCCGTGCTGTACAGGTGCAGCGGAAGACGCAGACGACGCAGCAGCTTGTCCGGCAGCAATGCCAGAAGCACACTGTCAATGACCATTGCCTTGACAACGCCAAGCCCAAGCATTTCACTGTTCAGTGTGATCCCGATTCCAAAGGCGCAGCAAAGGTATGCCGACAGACTCCACATCTTCCCCTTGTCACGGAAAACTGCTGCCGCCATACCAAGCAGACACAGGCTTCCTATGATCCCCACATCCGTCCCTGTCATTGTCAGCAGGATCCCGCCTGCTGCTCCCGCCACGGCTCCGATACCGATCCCATATTGATAGCCCGCAAACGGAATTATCAGAAATACCGCCAGCTCCGTCAATGAAATATCCGAGATCATCATCTCCGGGATTCCATACATGGCAAGCATGCCGATCAGAATCAGGCTAAGGACCTCCTCCTGACACGCCTGCCTGCCGCGGCGATAATGAAGCAGATACCTCTGTCCCTCCGCAAACACTCTCGCCAGCGCAACGACAAGCACCGGCTCCAGCACAGTAAATAAAATATCTTTCCACTGCCAGGGCAGGATCGTATACTGCGTCACCGACAAGATCGCCAGTGTTGCCGCCATCAGACCGGATGACTGCCAGATATTCATTTTGATCTTCTGTTTTCTCATCAGCCTCTGTGCAAATATAACGCCCACCATCGCCACACTGTAGCGAAGCACCGCCTCAAGAGACAGCGCCGACAACATACCGAGCCCCACTGAAGCAAGCAGTGGCAGGACACCTCCGCCCTGAACAAGCCCCACAGCAAAAAACGCCGCTCCCGCAGGATTTCTTTCTAACAGGACAACCCTACCGATCAGAAAGCCAAACAACAATTGTACCAACATTCTTTTTTGCAACTTTTTCATGACACAACCCCCTCTTTGTTCGTCAGTGCCACAAAGTATAGAAAAGAATTTTTGAAATTTTTGTCAAAATCAGGACACGCCGGCAAAAAATTTTTTCGACAAATTATCCGTAAGGCTGTGACCGAAAAAAAGAGCTTCGCAATTATTTGCGAAACTCTTCGTCTTACTTATCGTTTGGTTCAAATATGATCTCATTCGGATATACGAGACCCAGCTTGTCGCGGGCAACCTCCTCGGTATACTCCTTCGTCTTAACATAAGACTCATAATCCTTAATCTCCGCTTTCTCTTCCTTCAGCTTCTTCTTTTCCTTTTTCAGTTCGGAAATCTGTGCCGAATACTTTGCGGACTCTGCCTTCAGAGAAACCGTCTTATACGTGAAGGATCCACAAAGGACACAGCATAAAACCATCACTCCGGCAACGGTAAACGGACTGAGCTTTTTTCTACGTTTTGATCGTGCCATATAATTATCAACTCCCCATACGATCGCCTGCATCCCGTCCCCCAACGAAACACATTGATCAGCTCCTCTTAAACATCCAATATCTGGTACATCCGATCAACGACAAACACCAGATATAGTGTTCAAATAAAATGTCAGTGAAACTTGCTCCGAATGCCCGATTTTTCTAGCCTCTGCTATACGGGCTGGTTATTTTACTATACAACATTTTTCCTAATTTCGCAACCCTGAATCCTATTTTTTTATTATATTTCACCAATAATCGATGCATCCCGGCGCGCAGCGGAATGCTGATCCCGCTCTCATACAAAATACCTCCGGCAAGCATCCCTAGAATCCCGTACCAGCGCGGCACGCCGTCGATCATCTGAAAAAAAAGCACAAAGACCGGTATGCCAAGCAGACTCCAATATAACAGGTCTTCGATCCAGACCCACAGCCTGCCGTGAGGGATCATCCACCGCCACAGCCGCAGAATGTCATACCCAAACATCATAAACATTCCTGCACAGATCGTCGTGATCTGAAAATAAATCTGTTCCCGAATTATCTGACTCACTGAAACATTCTCCCGAAAAATGATGATGATTTTTTCTCCGGATCATTCTTATCCGAATATGCAAAGCTGTCGATACGTCCATCCACATCAACCTCGCCTTTTTCCAGCGACAGCCTGTTTACATGAAGTTCGTCCCCCTTAATAAGAAGAATCCCCTGTTCGGTCTCCAGATACACCTCTCTGGCATCAAAGGACAGGACATCGCGCACCCCCGACATCACTGCTGTTTTCCTGCCGTTCAGATAAACCTTATGTACACCTCTGTTTTCTCTTTCTTCCATGACTACTCCCCATTTCTTCTAGGTAATAAATAACGCCTGCATACCAAATATATATGCAGGCGTCTTTTACTTTATTCTATTACAGGACACGATAAAGCTCTTTCGCTTCGTCCTTCTTGTAGGTCTCCTCAATACTGAGAACCTCCACCTTCACCACCTTATCGCCAAAGGTGATCTCAATGATATCGCCCACCTTTACGTTAAGGGATGCCTTTGCTGTCTTTCCGTTGACCCGGATTCGTCCAGCATCACATGCTTCATTGGCAACCGGTCGTCTTTTGATCAGACGGGAAACCTTTAAATACTTATCTAACCTCATAATACCCCTCATTTCTATGATCTAAGTGACAAAATAAGCATTTTGCCATAAATTGAAAAAAGGCAAAACCAGCGTTTTGCCCTCCAAGAATTGCTTTGCAATTCTCGCTGGCAGCACACTACGTTACGAACATTTCCTATACAATGAAAAAAGGCTGCCATAAATGGCAGCCCAAAGAATATCCTGTTTCACAAAAAATTACTCGTTCACAGCATCCTTTAAAGCCTTACCAGCCTTAAACTTAGGAGCGTTTGAAGCTGCGATCTTGATTGTCTCTTTTGTAAGTGGGTTTCTACCCTCTCTAGCTGCTCTGTGCTGTACCTCGAATGTACCAAAGCCTACTAACTGAATCTTCTCGCCCTTCTTTAACTCATCTGTAACAGTGTCGATGAATGCCTTTAAAGCCTTCTCTGAATCCTTCTTAGAAAGCTCAGCCTTCTCTGCGATAGCTGCAACCAATTCTGTCTTGTTCATGGATAAACTCCTCCTCAATAAAAATTTCCGTAAAAACTTACAAGTCTATTTATACCCTTATTCCCCCTGTTTGTCAAGGTTTTTCACGAATTCTTTCCATTTTGTCCGCACTTTTAGACATTCTACGATTGTAGTGTCTATTTTTTCTGAAGCAACGACGAAATTCAACCGTTTTTCCGGCTTTCACTGCCTTCCCTGCACGATTCGCTTTATATGTAGAAACTATTCTCTTCGTTAATACTCATATCCTCTTAACATGCTTCTGAAATCCGGCTCCATCCAGAAGAAGAGCTCCGTGATCTTGTCATTATGTTTCGGTGGCTGAAACGACTCACAGCTTCCTAACAGCGTCAGATCCTTCGGGCGTTTTCTTTTGGATCTCTCCACGATCTTCGCCTTATATCTCCGGGAATCCTTCCCCTTAGAGAAGCAGACCGGTCTTGCTTTCTTAAAATCTTCGATGCTCTGCGGCTTGTCCTTTGCCATGAAAAAGTACGCCTCCGCAACTTCATCGTCCACTCCTCTTACATTCCAGTCCTGTTGAAACAGGCGGTCAACATAAAACATGGCATACCATCCGAGATACTTTTCGTATCCTTCAACCTCCTGCTTCACCTCAAAATAATATACCTCTCCCTGTTTCCAGCCTGTCACATATGGTTTATGCACCGGAACCTTCTTTCTCTCCGGCATGGGGCTTTCCAGCTCTGCCTTCAGTTTATCGAGCACCCTGCTTCTTTCTTTGCGGATCTTTTCCGACTCCCATCGTTCTGAAATCCGGTCTTCTTCCAGCATCTCTAATGCCTTAACCTTAAAGGACTCCGTCAGCCGTCCCTTTTTCCACAGGGTGTCCGCCAGTGCCAGATAAATGTCATATTTGCAGTCAATATCTTCCAGCTCATACTGATACTCTGACAAGATTTCCCGCAGTGCCGTTTCATCATCTTTGCCGGCTTTCAGTTTGCCGATATAATCATCTTTCACATCCGAACTCATATCATTTTGATATAATCCCGTCGACCATGTTCCCATAGTAATCCCTCCTCCCATCGTACCTTTTAACTTCCTTTTCATTCATTATTATAACATGACCCAGGGTTCAAAAACAGATTAAAAATTCCGTTTATACATCTTTGCTTTCAGATATCTTTTTACCGTATATCGAAATACAAGCCCATCACCTTCCGGCAATGAGCTTATCTCTACTGCTCCAGTTGTCTTCCCAGAAATCCTGCTGCCACATGCGCCAGCTTTCTCTCCGCCTCGCCGAGCGTTTCCTTCCGGCTCCGGGTAAAGATCACCACCGCCCCCACCGCGTCTCCTTCGGAAATGATCGGACAGATCACCTCCCACGCAAATGGTTCCTCCTCATCACAGATCTTGCGGTATTCCCTGCTTTCCCCGGACGCCACAGTGATCTCTCTCCGGTCGATCATCTGCTCCATGTCTTTGCTGACCGCTTTATCCATCATCTCCTTGCGGGCGGCTGCCGACGCGGCGATCACCTGCTCCCTGTCTGTCACAACCACCTGATAGCCTGTGGTCTGCGCCAGCGAATCTGCATACTGCTGTGCAAATATTCCCATATCTCCCATCAGGGAATATTTCTTTAAAATGACCTCACCCTCTCTGTCCGTATATATCTCCAACGGATCTCCCACACGGATCCGCAATGTCCGGCGGATCTCCTTGGGAATGACGACGCGTCCAAGATCGTCAATTCTCCGCACAATTCCTGTAGCTTTCATATCAAAAAAATCCTCCTTGTTTCCATCATATTTTCCATAATTATGCTGTATGGGTAGTATGTGGAAATCAAGGAGAATTATGCATTGAACTTCAGATGCAACCTTCCGGTTTCAAAATCGGTATTTTTTTCATTTTTTGAAAGCGAGCAAATATTCTATTCCCGCATCTTTTCAATTTCAGGCTGGAAATCGCGGATATCCTTTGCAATCTCGCCACTTAACATGAGCATGCAGATTAAGTTTGGAATCGCCATCAGCGCATTGGCAATATCTGAAAAGTTCCACACAAGACTGAGCGTCTGCGTACAGCCAAAATAGGCGATCAACGAAAACACCACTCTATATACCATATTGTATTTATGTGTTCCGAGAAGATACTCGAATGCTTTCTCACCATGATATTCCCAGCCGAGGATCGTGGAAAATGCAAACAATGTAATACCGATCGTGACGAGCCAGCCACCGCCGGAGCCAAGCACCGTCTGAAATGCGGCAATCGTTATGTCGGAGCCGGTCAGAAGCGCGCCGTCTGCATCCGTCATACCAAGCACACCGGAGGAGGCAATTGCCAGTCCTGTGATCGTGCAGACAACAATGGTATCCCAGAATGTTCCCGTCATATTGATATAACCCTGACGCACCGGATTGTCGGTTGTAGCCGCAGCTGCGGTAATTGCTGCCGAACCCATGCCGACTTCGTTGGAAAATACACCACGCGCAACACCGTATCGCATCGCATTCATCATGGAAGCAACGATCGTTCCGCAAAGTCCGCCGCCCACTGCCTTCACCGAAAATGCCATCTTAAAGATCATGGCAACGCCTGCCGGCAAATTTGCAATATTTCCTATAATAACAATAACACCACAGATCACATAGAAAATTGCCATAACCGGAACAACTACAGACGATACCTTTGAGATCGACTTGATTCCACCGACAATGATCAGAAGAGAAAGCACGGTGATCACAATTCCGGTAACTCCGGTCGGCACATGAAACGTTGCTTTGATCGCTCCCGAAATGGAATTTCCCTGTGTCATATTTCCGATACCAAACGATGCGATTACGGCAAATAATGCAAAGAACCATGCAAGAACGGCACCAAGCTTCTTATTCTTCAGTCCTTTTTTCATCGTGTACATAGGACCGCCGCTCATCTCCCCCTTCTCATTCACCTCGCGGTATTTGATTGCAAGCATACATTCACTAAACTTGGAGGTCAGTCCGAATGCAGCCGAAATCCACATCCACACAAGTGCTCCCGGTCCACCGGAAACCATTGCCGTTGCAACTCCGACAATATTTCCGGTTCCGATCGTTGCCGCAAGTGCCGTTGTCAGCGCCGAAAACGGAGAAACATCGCCCTCGCCGCGGCTCTTCGTGCGTGCCTCCTTACTCAGGGTGCTCTTCAATGCATACCCTAAATTTCTCCATGTTAAAAATCGCGTCCGGAAGGTTAGGAAAATTCCTGTTCCCACAAGAAGAACCAGCATCACCGGTCCCCAGACAAAGTCATCCACCTTTGAAACAATTTCTGCAAATCTCTCCATACGTTATTCCTCACTTTTCTTAAATATGTAGTACCTACAAAATACAAAAAGAGCGACGTTTGAACAACATCGCTCTTAAATCATATGAAACATTTATTAAATTATGCATAGGGTACTCTATTTTGCAGAAAATGTCAAGTTTATTCTCTGGAATTTATAAAATTAAGTCATACAGTTTCATTTTTTTCGCATGATAAATGACGCATCTTTGGCACCGGTCATTGCTCTTTTGCCGTCCTCATGCTATACTGATATCTCACGGGTAATTCAACAATTACATAGTTATAATGAGACAGATTTTTCTGCTGTGCAGCAGTTTTTGCAAACAGAAATATATTTTTGTTTCTCTCAAATAAGGAGGATTGTATGAAATCACACAAGAAGAAAAGAAGTTCCTTTTCCGGCAAGATCGGATTTGTTCTATCCGCAGCCGGTGCATCCGTCGGACTGGGTAATATCTGGCGTTTCCCATATCTGGCAGCCAAATACGGCGGCGGTATTTTCCTGTTAATTTATATTTTGCTGGCACTGACCTTCGGTTACACGATGATCATGGCGGAGACCTCTCTGGGACGAATGACGCAGAAAAGTCCGGTCGGCGCATTCCACAGCTTCGGTAAATCCGGCTGGTTTTCATTGGGCGGCTGGATCAATGCGATCATTCCGCTTCTGATCGTCCCTTATTATTCCGTGATCGGCGGATGGGTCATCAAGTATCTCATAGAATATATCCGTGGAAACGGCAGTAAACTCGCATCGGATAATTATTTCTCCGGATTTATTTCCGATGGCGTGTCTACAGAGCTTTGCTTTGCTATATTTGCCCTGATCACAATTGCGATCATCTATGCGGGTGTGCGTAACGGTATTGAGCGCGTTTCCAAATTCATGATGCCGATCCTCGTTGTTCTGTCGTTGATCATCACGGTTTATTCCGTGACCAGACCGGGTGCATTAAAGGGTGTTAAGTTTTTTATCGTTCCGAATCTGAAGGATTTCTCCTGGATGACCGTTGTCGCCGCGATGGGACAGATGTTTTATTCCCTCTCCATTGCGATGGGTATCCTCGTCACCTTCGGATCCTATATGAAGAGGGACGTATCGATTGAAGATTCCACACAGAATGTGGAGGTATTTGATACCGCGATCGCGATCATGGCCGGTCTGATGATCATTCCTGCAGTGTTCGCATTTTCCGGTGGTGACTCTGCAACACTGCAGTCCGGTCCGTCTTTGATGTTTATCACGATTCCGAAAATGTTTGACAGCATGGGCTTTGGTACAGCAGTCGGTATTCTTTTCTTCACACTCGTTTTGTTTGCCGCACTGACAAGCTCCATCGCATTGACGGAAAGTGCTGTTTCTACCTTTGAGGATGAGCTTGGATGGAACCGCCGGAAGTCGACGATTCTTGCCGGTGTGATCATTCTGATCCTCGGAAGCCTTTCCTCTCTCGGCTATGGTCCGCTCGCCGGCATCAAGCTGATCGGCATGCAGTTCCTGGATTTCTTTGATTTCCTGACAAACTCTGTAATGATGCCGATCGCCGCATTTGCAACATGTCTGCTTGTCTCCAGAGTGATCGGTGTAAAACGTATTGAGGAGGAGGTTACACAGGAGGGAATGCCTTTCCGACGCAAGAGGGTTTTCTACTTTATGATCAAATATCTCTGTCCGATCTTCGCAGTGATCATTCTGATCAGCTCCGTTGCCAATGCGCTCGGATGGATCTCTATTTAAACCATGGCAAAGCACTATGATAAATATACTATTGTTTTATCTTTTTACGAGGTGATAAAATGCAGGAAACATTACAGATAACTGCCCGGGAAGCAGTCGAAAGACTTCTTGCGGGCAACCAGAAATACATAGACGCCAAGTGTGGCATCGGTGACATTTCAAAAGAGATAAGACAGCGGACATCTCAGCATGGACAGGCTCCTTATGCGATCATTGTCACCTGCTCTGATTCGCGTGTCATTCCGGAGAATATCTTTTCTGCGGGTATCGGTGAGCTTTTTGTGATCCGTCTTGCCGGCAATGTCATCGATGATCACCAGCTTGGAAGCATTGAATACGCCGCCGGACATCTCGGCTGCCGCCTGATCCTTGTCATGGGGCATACACACTGCGGTGCTGTGGAGGCTGCGATGAATGGCAATCCGAAAAATTACATAAAATTCATTACAGACGAGATCCGTCTTGCCATCGGCGATGAGACCGATGCCACAAAGGCATGCGAGCGCAATGTGGCACACAGCATTCACATCATCGAGGACAGTCTGGAGATCCACCACATGGAGGAGGATTCCGGTCTTCGTGTCATAGGAGCCATTTACGATATCGAATCCGGCGAAGTGCGTTTGTTATAGATAACAGTAGAACTTCGCGATGATCTTTCGATCCTTCCGCAGAGGGATACCGTTCTTAAACTCAACGATATCATCGTTGTTCGCAGCACACCGGAGAATTGAACGATATCATAATCATGAAAATATACCGGAAACCGGGGCGATCTCATAGCCGCACAAAACACACCGGAATCCCAATCTACATCCATGCCGGCAGATATGTCCGCAAATGCTTCCATGCATTATCTGCTGCCACGGCAAACGCAAAGGTCACAAGAAAAATTCCAACCGTATACAGCGGTATCCCGATCCATCCCGGTACATCGAGCGGTTCTAATTCTTCCTTTACAATATCCAGAAAAATAATATGTGACAGATATATCGTAAAGGAATGACGTGAGATCATCTGCATGATAGATTTCTGCGCCTCGGTAAATGCGATCTTCCCATGCTCTATGATCCCTATAAATACTCCCAGAGAACAGATCGCAATCAGAGGATTACGGTACTGAAAATATATTTCTTCATGATCCCCTGTCGTAAAGGTTCCGTAACAGGTCAGCCCGATATTGATCAACCCCACGATCAGAACAATTCCGAAGCAGGTTTTCGTCCCCAGATTATAGTATTTACTGAACTTCCGCATAATATATCCCAGAACAAAATAACCGAGATAGCTGGAATTACCTACCATTGGTACCATATATGTAAATTCCATGTCTGCCAGTGCCAGAACATAATAAAGTGTCAGAAAAAACACCCACAAAAGGAAGAAGTACTCCATCAGGCGCCTGGACATCTTTTTAAACAGAAGCTGGAAAAACGGCAGTGCAATATACATCCCCAGAATCGCATATAAAAACCACAGATGTTTCTTGACCGGATCCTCAAACAGAGTTTTAAAGTCATACCGGTCACCCCAATATACAATGTTCCAAAAATAGTACAGAACACTCCAGAAAACAAGTACAACGATCGTATGAACTACCCTGTGTACGCTCTTACGCAGACTGACATTTTCGTCCAGCAGAAGGTAGCCACTGATCATAAAAAAGATGGGAACTGCCACACGGCTGAAGCAGTTCGTCATAAGAGAAAACAGATAAGTTCCGCCGGAAACCTCTCCGTACCCTCTGCTATATACATTTGATACATGAATACAGACAACCAATAAACAGGAAATGACCCGCAATAATTCGATATTATAATTCCTCTCGCGGCTCAAAGCCAACACTCCTCTCAAATCCGTAATATTTCAAATCTCTGATATTCGTTGGTTTCAGGAAAACCGATATGTTCCGTCCTTCTCACGCCGGATCCCGGTGTTGTAAAATGTCTCAAGTGCCCGGATCAGATACGCGGTATCACGCACGCCCGCTGTCTCATACGGCGAATGCATAGCAAGCTGTGCCAGTCCGATATCGACCATATTAACAGATACCTGATGGCTCGCAATATTGCCGAGCGTAGAGCCTCCCGGCACATCCGAACGATTCACATAGCTTTGTACCGGTACCTCAGCCTTCCGGCATATCTCCTGAAATACAGCTGCAGACACCGCATCTGTCGTGTATCGCTGATTGGCATTATATTTGATCACGATACCGCCATTCATATACGGACGATTCGTCGGGTCCGCCTTGTCCATATGATTTGGATGAACGGCATGCGCATTATCCGCAGAAATTAAAAAGCTTTCTGACAGAAGCATTTTCAGCTCCTCTGCATTCATACCAAGGCCAAAGGCGATCCGTTCCAATACATCCTTCAGGAACGAAGACGCCGCCCCCTGCTTCGTGCCACTTCCGACTTCTTCATTATCAAACACGCAGCACACACTGATGCTTTCACGGTGATGTCCTTTGAGCATTGCCTTCACAGAGGCATATGCGCACTGCACATCATCCAGATGCGGACTTGAAATATACTCGTTTTGCGCTCCCCACACGGTTCCCGGCATCCGGTTGTACAAAAACAGATCCGTTGATACCACATCCTCCTTTGCAGCACCGCACTCTGCTGCGACCATCTCATCAAAGCTGCCCTCTGAGGCTTCGTCACCCCAAATTGGTATCATATCCTTCTGGGCGTTATATTTATATCCATCATTCAGGTTACGATCCATATGGATCGCCAGATTCGGGATCATCACAAGGTCTCGGTCAAAATTGATCAGACGCTGCTTCACGCCGCCGTCAGCACGTACCATAACCCTTCCGGCAATCGAGAGGGGTCTGTCAAACCACGGTGCGCACAGCATACCGCCGTACTTCTCTGCATTCAGCTCCACATAATGACCAGCCGAAACCATCTCCGGATTCTCCTTGATCTTGAAGCTCGGCGAATCGCTGTGGGACGCTACCATCTGGAAATTATGCACTTCCCCCGCCGGGATCCGGAAAGCGATCAGAGACGATCCATTCCGCATCACATAATAGTCCCTGCCCTTCTGCAGCTTCCATTTTTCATTTTCATATAACCGCTCAAAGCCATTATCGGATAATATCTGTGCCAGTCCATCCGCCACATGAAAGCTGCTCGGATGGCTCTTTATAAATTCCATCATCTCACGGGAAATCTTCTCATTCATCCCATTCACCACGCCTTTCTGCTATATCTGTCGTTTGTTTGCAGACACATGTATCAAAACAGGTCGTCCTGCATCCGGTAATGCTCCATCAGCTCCATCGCCGCTCTCAAACTGCCGGTCTGATTAAAACCCTTCGGATAAGCAACACCATCGTCCATCGCCTTCTTCAACGTCTCCTCAAAGCATGTCTTGCCGTATCTCTGTATAAATATTGCCGATACCTTCGCGATATATTCGGTCTGTATATTGTAATAGCCCTTGCTGCAGGCAGGCAGGTCAAAGCACTCATAGCAGCCGTCCAAGCCGCGCTGTTTCGAGCATACGACATTCTCACACTGTCCATCCGGGAAAAGTGTGCCAAACGAACAGCAGGCATAATTACTCCTGCAGCCTCCGCACCACTGACTCTGCAGACAATGTGTACAATGCTGTCCACAGCGCGCGATCGGATCTGTTCCCGCTTTGGCACGCTGTACCAGATAATCCTTCATCTGACGGCAGCGTTCGATCCTTGCCCCTTTCGGATCATCTCCCTCCTCGTCATCATAAGAATAACGGTGAAGCATTTCACAGCAGAAATCCTTACACTCTCCGCAGAAATTGACCTTCTTGCGGCGGGCACATGCTGCCAGCTCACAGGGACCATAAAACGGATTGCCGCCGGTTGCCATGCAGCCGCCACAATGAAACTCTTCTCTATATTCACATTCCTCGCAGCTTAAGCCACAGTAAGAATCCATTCCTTTGTACATCTTTGAATCCTCTGCTTTCTCTCGTAATCATAATCATTATAAAATGTATCACATTCCGTCTCATAACGCAACAAAGCAGCCCGCCAAAACGGACTGCCTGTGATATGTATATCGTTACCTGACGATAAATTCAAAATAATAACATCGGTGCATCAGAAGCTGTGACCTCCACCGCCTCCGCTGCTGCCTCCTCCGCCACCGCCTCCGCCGGAGCCTCCACCGCCCCCGGAGCTTTGCGGACTGTATGTCTTCGTCTCCCGATCAAACTGCACATCAACATGATTCATTCTCTGTGTCGCTGCGATTGCCGCCAGCATTTCCCGATCCGACGGACTCTTCGCCCTCGAAAACAGCTTCACAAGAATATAATTGATCAGGATCGCAAGTGCCAGTGCCAGAAATAAATTGCTGACATATTTCATCGGCTGTGCGATCTTTCGCCCTTCCAAAAGCGTCTGCTCGGAGAGAAACACCTCTCTGGCACATTTATAGTAATCGCCCCTCGTAGCATGCTTATAAACGTTATCGGTGATTGTGTTGGCATATGCATTTGTGATCGTCTTGTAGATCACGCCGTTGCTGTAAATATAAATCTTGCGGTTTGCCATATCGATCAGAAACATCGTTCCGCTCTCTGCGCCGCTGCTCTGTTTCCACAGATACTCATCATACAGAGAATGTGCAAGCCCGGAGGTTCTGAATCCTTCTGTATCAGAAGTGAAAAATCCCACAGAACCGTACTTTGTCAGCCCCTTCATATTCTCCGCCAGTGCGCGCAGCTCACTCTCCTCCAGAAGAGAAGCATCATCGTGAAGCTCAATCTTATATCCGGTCTCATCATTGATATACCAGGTTCCGCTTAACTCTCCGATCTCCTCCGCATGGACGGATGCCGGCACAAACAGCAGACAAAATGCTGCCAGTAAACAGATCACAACAAATCTCATACCGGTCAATTTCCCAAAATTACGATCATGCACGGTCATCACCTCCCTTATAATGAAACTGCGGCAATGGCCGTGTTGCAAACAGATTGTAGCAGCGGATCAGATCCACCAGGGAAGCCACCATCGCAAGAAGCATCAATGCAATGCATCCATAATAATACAGATCTGAAACCGGATGAAGCAATGCAACGATCACAGAAGCCACCATCGGAATCAACAGATAGGTCAACGCATTGCCGCGTCCCTTTCTGGAGCTTACATCATCCATCCTAAACCATGTACGGAACCAGTAGATCAAGACCAGAACCGCTGCGGCTCCCACTGTGATCCGCGTAAAATATTCTTCCAGTACAAATCCAAAAAGAAGCCCTGCTGCTACCACAGCAAGAACAAGGATCGGATCAAAAAACGTCATTGCTGCACGGAAACTGTCACTCTCCGCCGATACCGTTTCTCCGTTAACGATAAGCTTCGGCTTCGCATCTGCCTCTTCTTTTTTCCTCTCCTCTAAGGATGCCGCAAGCTGTGCATCCGACTTTGGCGGAAGCTTCTCTCCTCCGGGTGCTCTTTTGTGATTCTCTCTCTGCTCACGCAGCCTTGCCGCGATCGCACCCTTGTCATATTCCTTGCCCTCCTGCGCTGCAATATCATCAATCTGTCTGAAATACATACAGGATACGATTCCTGCTACCAGACAGACTATGCCAAGCAGCATACTCGGGATCAATGTCAGAAAAGCGTTTAACAAGAAAAACAGCGGAATTGTCAATACCACCGACGCCCCCAGATATTTCGGGACATCCACCGGAAGATCCGCAACAACCTTTCCGGTCTGACCGTTCACCGTTGCGTAGGCGACACGGTTTTTATTCTTGTACGCCATAAACCATACCGGAAACATTGCTCCCTCAGCATCTCCTACCGTAGAATTCAGTTTCCACTGCAACGTTTTGCCGGTTTCTACGATGTCATATTTTCGCAGGTTCGGGTAAGAGCTGATAAAATCCTGCGTCTTATCCAGTGCAAACTGCTCTGCGTCATCCACATATAACGAGGTATCTATATCTGCGCTGTCCGCATAAAAGCCACTTAAAAATGCCGGTGTAAATTCCTTTATGTTCTTCGTGTCAAACGGTGCCAGATTCTCGCTGATCGTATCCGAGAACGAGGAGGATGCATCATAAGCAATTCCCTGATAATCAGCATCCAGATCAAGGTGCAGATTATAGTGACTTTTAATGATATAATCACCTCTGCGCTTCTCCGTGATTCCTGTCAGACGGATATCCCCGCCGCCCTCATGAACGTTGTAGATCCAATACGGCATGTAAATTCCGCGAAACTCATTGATATGCTTCTCACTCTTAAGTTCCTTGGGGGCAAAGACTGCCTTTCCCATCAGCTTCATGTAAGACTTCTTACACTGCTCCTTCGTCTGACGAAACGGTATGATATACTTCGGCCGGTGCTCCTTACGAAGACGGCTCTCCAGTATTGCTGCCGATCCGCAGAAGGTACAAAAGCCTGCCGCCGTGTTGTCGGTGCTGTAAATCTCGCCGCCGCACTGCGGACATTTGAATACGGTTACCTCGTACTCATCCTCTGTTTCCTGCGCTCCGTTGCGTTCGGACACTTCGTAAGGATCGAACTTGGAGTCACAGCTTGCGCATGCCATCATTTTTGATGGAATATCGTATCGCAGATTCCCTCCGCAATTAGGACATTCATACATACAATACCTCCTTTCGGTTTTCCTTTATGGTTAAATTGTTTGCATAACATTTCCATTTATCTGATTCGGACATAAACTATGCTAAGCTTGGAATTTTTGGGGCTTGGCACAGCATCTATCTCCAGAAAGTCAAAGCTTCGGATCAGCTTGCCAAGCTTGGAATAGCCGTAGTTTCGCGGATCAAAGCCCGGGATTCTTTTGGAGAGCTGAATACCGATCTCTGACTGATTGATCCATCCATCCTCGTCAGATTTCAGATCAATAATATTGGCGATCTCATCTCCGAGCTCCTCCTTGGTCAAAAAGCTTTCCTCTGCATGGTCATCGTAAAAATCATAGAAAACATCATCGTAGGAAGAATATACCGGTACATTCTCCTTTTTTGATTCTTTTTTCTGTTTTTTGCCGGACTGACTGCCGCCTGCCGGTTTCTTTTTCTGCTGCTTTTTATTCTCATCCTCCGCCTTATACAGAAGGTCGAGATATTTGAAGGTCTCGCAGGCTGACACAAGAGAGATCGGTGTTTTCTTCTCTCCCATACCGATGACAAGCATGCCCGCCTCGCGCAGCCGGTTCGCAAGCTTTGTAAAATCACTGTCCGAAGTGACCAGACAGAAACCGGTCACGTTGCCTGTATACAAAATATCCATCGCATCAATGATCATCGCTGAATCCGATGCGTTCTTGTTCTTTGTGTAATTGATCTGGAAAATTGGCGTGAGTGCATATTTACGAAGCTCATCCTTCCATGCCGATGCACTTCCTTCGGAAAAATCCGCATATACTCTTTTATACGTCGGTGTACCAAATTCTATGACTTCATCCAAGATCAGTTTAATATATTTGCGGGAAATATTTTCTCCGTCGATCAATACAGCTATCTTGTCCTGTTTCTGCATCCTTTACATTCCTTTCTTTTTCTGATCCTTCTCCTCGTCAGCACGACAGAATACCTCCTCGTACGGCTCTGTTCCATCAGCCGACTGTGCCGTGCCATACACGATCCGAACTGCGATGTCCGGCGCCCCCACAAGCGTCACATCGCTGCTTAAATCCTCAAACTCCCGCAAAAGCTCCCCGCACTTCATGTAATCGTTCCCTTTCAGAAATGCGACAAACTCGTCTCCACCGATGCGGAAGATCGGGCTGTGAGAGAACACCCTGCAGATAATGCCGCACGCTGTTACGATCAGTTCATCTCCACATTTTCTGCCTCTTGTCTTGTTGACTCCCGCCAGTCCCGTCACCTTAAATACTACGATTGTGTACGGCTGCTTCTGCGCCTCCTCGGACAGGGATTTTATGTATTCATAATAGTACATCTTATTCTTAACTCCGGTAAGTCCGTCACGATAGACAAGTCCGTTGATCTCCTTTACATAAGCCTTGAGATTCTGCGCCATCTGCTGGATGCTCTCCGTCAGCGTCTTCACTTCATCATTCGTGTTACACTCGATGCTCACATCCATATTACCGTCCGCAATCTCTTTTGCCGCGGCATTAAGCTGTTTTAACGGCTGAACGATCTTTTTCGTCATATATATCGTGAAACACAAATAACCGATCAGAATACTGCAGGTCACCAGCAGAATTACCAGCAGCAGATGATTTTTCGGCCGGTTTGTCTCTGTGACAGGTGCAAGAAGTACATATTTCATTCCGTTATTTAACGTCTGATATGACATATGGGAATGCTTCCCTTTATAGGAAAACGGCAGAAGTTTTCCCTGATTGGTGTCTGCCTTTTTCAGGGTATTATAGAAATGATCTGAAATATCCAGTGTGCGGATCTCAAATTCGTTGTCACCGGCATTGCGATAATAAACCACCCGCTTGTTCATATCCACAAGATTACCACGTCCATTTTCGTAAATGGCACCCTCCTGCGCCAGATCCACAAGATAAGAAAAGTCCATATCGATTCCCATCACGCCTACTAATGTCTTGCCAAGGTAGAACGGAATTCCATAAGAGATCATCTCCACCCCGATCGTCTCATTATAATAGGAACTTGTCCATATCGGTTTCCCGGCATTGACAGGCTGATAATACCAGCAGGTCTTTTCCACGTCCTTTTCTCCATACTCGGTGAGATCTGTCGTCATTGATTTCTTAAGGCCACTCTTGATATCGTTCTTCGCCCAGAAGAATCCGTCCTTCGGTCCCGTCAGCTCCGGATTATAACGAAAATACACCCCGAGCGTTCCCTCTGTATGATCTGTTACGTTGACTGCCAATGAACACACCCGGTCGGTATATTCCTTCCGAAAATCTTCATCCTGCAGATCCTTCAGTGATGTCAGACGGCTCCGGGCATAGTTGTAAATGATCGTTGCCGCCTGCTTTACGGTATCGAGCTGATTATCCATGCGGATCGTCTGCTCCTCGCACACTGTATTCAGTGTCGTCTTAAGATTTTCTGTCGACTCATAAACTGCATAGATGAGGCAGATGCCGCCTAACAGTAATGACATCGTCAGAAGTCCCGATATCATCAGGACTGTAAATTTGCTTTGAATTGATTTCATACTATCTCCATTCTTTTGTTCCTTCGTGCTTATCCTTCCTTATATAGTGTATCATGAATTTGCAGCATACACCAGATACTAAAATGACATTTTGTATTATAATTATAATACCTCATTTAATTCTTCGGTTCCCTCCAGCACGAAACGCCCCTCATGGATCAGCGCGATCTGTCTTCCGTCATGACAATGAACAATAATATCCCCCAGCTCATGATATGGGATCGTCACATCTGTATGACAGTTAAAATACGCCTTCTCCGGCTCGGTATGGCGAAGTGCGGAGAAGCGGTTTTCTTTTGCAATCATCTGCTTGCCGTCCGGATTATATGTGACAAGATCTTCCTCATGAGAAAAACAGGTGTCACCAAACGCAAAATGTGGTCCTGTCTTCTCCGCGATCAGGATCGGCAGGAGGTTGGAAATGCCGTACTTCTGCCCCATCGCATAAGCAGTCGTATTCGTACCGATTGCAAACTCCCCCATCGGAAGGGTCAAATGCTGGAACAAAAGATTCTCTTCAATATAGGCTTTATTCTCCTTTTCTGTCCCAAAATTGGTACACATATATTCTTTGACCGTACCATCCTCAATCTCCAGAGACAGGTTCTCATATTTGAGTTCGTTCAGATATACCTCGGTCACATGAAGTGTTCCATGCGTTCCCTCCAGCTTCGGTGAAGTAAATACTTCTCCAAGCGGAATGTTCACATCGGCAAGACAGTTTTCAAAATCGGTCTGACGCTCCGGATCCTCCAGCGGATGAAGCGCTACCGTCAGATCTGTGCGATTGCCGTTTCGTCCGGTTACGGTAACATATTCTCCCTGATCCAGCGCATCGATCAGCTTCTGCTGGATCACGCCGTATTTAGTGCTGTCCAACGTATTGACCCGTACGGTTTCGTCAAAGATTTCTTTGTAGTTCTGTCCAATTTCTGGGACAGGGTATGCGATGATCGTAAAGCTCACCTGATCCCCCGGTATAAATTCATTGGAAAGCAGTGAAGCGGCAGACTGGTATTCCAGCTTCTGCTTACGCTGCTTCTCGGTATATACGGCAGCCTCCTTCTTTGCAACAGGGACAAACGGCTCCTCTCCGAAAACTTCAACAACTGCCGGACCTGCATAGGCAGCCGCCAGTGTCTGATATTCCTCATAGGCACATCTTTGCTGTGCCAGCTTCCGGTCTGCCAGTGCCTTTCCAAAGATCAGTGCCTCATCAAAACGGTGATCGTAATCGTATTGCGGATTAGCTCCTCCTGAGCTGTAGCCGACCCGGATGCCTCTGCCATTGTGATAGATCAGATTGCCAACCGCACGGTACATCGTCGTCTTAAGTCCCAGCTTTTCAAACCGGCACATTGCCGCACGTATCATCCGCTCAAAGCCGAGCTGATACCGGATGTTGACCGTCTGCTTAGAGGACAGATCGATCCGGTACAACTCAAATCCCTTCCGGTATCCCTCCGTATAAGTGCACGCCATATCCTCGATCTGCTTTACTTCCAACTCCTGCAGATGTCTGGCTGTTCCAAGCTCATTCTCTCCGATATATTCTCCAAAATAATACAGGTACTTCTGATCTGTCAAATCTGCCGTCATGATCAGCGACTGTGCAAAGCAGTGATCCGGATCTAACATCGCCTGTGTCCGGTCCGCAATCGTCACATCCGCATAATCATACACATAATAATACAGGGCATTCCGAAGCTCATGCGGTTCGCATTTCTCATCCTCCATCAGATCGTAGATCTCAATGAATAACTCCAGACCCGTCACCAGGAAAAACAGTCTCTGCTCAAACACCCACACCAGCGTCTCACGCAGCTCTGCATATAACAGGCACAGATACCGTCCATACTCTTCCCCGAGCACCTTCACTGCATATGCCGGGTTGGCGTAACTCTCCCCATAGTTCTCCGGAAGGATATCCTCGTAAAGTGCATGGTTCTGCTCCTGCAGCTCCTCGAGTGACTTTGTGTAAAGCGTGCCGTCTGTGACACTTTCATATGTCTCCATCAGCATCACAAGATAACCGGAAACCTTTTCAAAATAATCTCCGGTATATTCCGGCACAACTGCTCCGCCGTTCTTTAACTCTTCGTAAACTCCGCGGACACGCCCCGCCGCAAGCTCATATCTTTCCTGATACTGCTTCTTTTCTTCCTCTGCTTTTGGATAAACAATATTCATAGTGTTTCAAATCCCCCTGTAGCATTCCTGATTATCTGTTCCCATAATAAAGAAAAAATACTGGAGCACCGCCTGTAAAAACAGTCGGCACCACAGTGTTATTGATTTAAGTTCCTTTATTGTCCGGTGCATAAGCTTTGCAAACCTGCCTCACTGCACCCTTCATATCGCCGTCGTATCCGGCTACATGATCTCCTCGATCCGCAGATATCTCTCCTTACGCAGATCGATTGCCTCTCCATCTGCCATCACTACCGGCCGCGACAGAGCATAGTTGTTGATATAGATCAGTTTTCCGCTCCTTCCATCCGAAAGACGTACGTTTTCATTGAGATAGGATTCTGCAATCCTCCTCAGAAAGATCATGATATATCGGCTGTCATACTTCTGAAAGCCCTCCTGTTCAAACAGATTGATCACATCAAACGGACATGTCGGTCCACGATAAACACGCGGAGAAGTCATTGCATCATACACATCCACGATCGATACGATCTTGGCATATTCATCAATATGTGCAGCCACCAGCCCAAGCGGATATCCACTGCCGTCATTGCGTTCATGATGTTGCAGCGCCGTATAACGGATATGATAATCCAGCTTGTTCTCTGTCAGTATCGCAAAGCCATATTCCGTGTGCTTCTTGATGATCTGATATTCTTCCTCACTGAGCCTTGACGGCTTCTGAATGATCTCGAGCGGTATCCTTGTCTTACCGATATCGTGAAGGATGCCGGCGACAGTCAGAGTCTTTTTCTCTTCCTCGTCGAAATCAAGCCAGTCCGCAAATACGTTGCACAAAAGCCCCACATTCATTGAATGCGCATATGTACTATCATCATAGTGTCTCAAATTCTGAACCATATCGAATGCATTGATGGAATTACCGGTATCCTTCAAAAGCATCACTACCTGACGATACAATGCTTCGCAGTCAATCTTCTGATTCTTCTCGACGACACAGCTGATCATATTCTGAAAACCTAACACCTCTGTGTCATAATCCTCCTGAAACTTCTTAAACTCCGGACTGTTCTGTATCCGTTCCGAATAGGAGGAACGATGATACGAATTGGCCTCCTGAATACTTAAGACCTCTTCCTCGATCATAAACTGTGGTATCTCGAAACGGTGCAGCTTTGTGATGGTTCTCTCATCCAACACCGTTCCCTTTTTTATGACGATCTGATTGGCAAAATTATAGACATCCTGTCCCAGGATCATCCCCGGACAAAGCCTCGACTTGTCCATCATCTGCACTTCGTTTCACCACCTCTTGTTCAAAATAAGCCCGCTCCCCGGAGCACTCTCCGGTTTTGCGGGCAAAAGCATCATCAATCCTTATCAACAACTTCCATGAAAAAGCTTGAGTAATCTTTTCTCTGTTCCTTCGTTGCTGCAATCGCTGTCCGCGGATGCTGATTCAGATGACCTGTGATGAGGTACGGAATGTCGTACCCCCAGACAGCTCCCTGTTCCTCGAGAGGAACCATATACTTCTCAACAAACTGCAGTACCGGGAATAACTGGTACTTTGGATTCTTGAGGAATCCAAGCAGAAGCTCCATCGCACAGTTCCCTGCGCCACGTCCCATGCCCTTCATCGTTGCATCCAGGAAGGATACGCCATTGGTCAACGCCTCGATCGTATTGGCAAATGCAAGCTGCTGGTTATTGTGTGCATGCATTCCGATGTACTTGCCATACTTCTCACCGATCTCAAGGTACTGCTCACTGATATTACGGATCTGCTCCGGAAATAAAGAACCGTAGCTGTCTACGATGTAGATTCCATCTACCGGACTGTTGCCGAGCATCTCGAGCGCAGACATGATATCGGACTCCTTCGCATTGGAGATCGCCATGATATTACATGTCGTCTCATAACCCTTATTGTGTGCATCCTCGATCATATCGAGTGCTGCCGGCATCGTGTTCACATATGTAGCGACACGCACCAGATCAACCGGACTCTCATCTCTCGGATGGATGTCCTCCTTGTAATTACACCTTCCGACGTCTGCCATGATGGAGATCTTCAAATCAGTATCATTATCTCCTACGATCGCGCGGATATCCTCATCGTTGCAAAATTTCCACTTGCCAAATTTGTCCACATCAAACATTTCTTTGTCTGCTCTATATCCGAACTCCATATAATCTACGCCAGCCTTTACGTTGGTCTTATACAGAGCTTTAATAAACTCATCGGTAAAATAAAAATCATTAACCAGTCCACCATCTCGAATTGTTGCATCCAGGACCTTGATGTCCGGACGAAAAGATAATAAATCTCCTTTTTGTGCCATAATGTCTTTCCTCCGTTTCTAAAACTTTATTTCCATCGTATATTATACATAATCTCGGCATGTTTTACAATCCTTTTACTCCGATCGGAAATAAAAAGATTCTCCCATACTACAAAAAAGCTGTGATATTCACCAAAATGGAAATATCACAGCTTTCTATGCGTTTATGATCCGCCGTCAAGCGGAATCTCTTTCATTTGTTAGTGTGCCAGAATGATCTTCTTCGGACACTTCTCCGCACACTTGCCACAGCCCGTACACTTGTTCTGATCGATATGAGCCACATTATTCTCAACCGTCACAGCTCCGGACTCGCACTGTCTTACGCAAAGACCACAGCCGATACATCCGGTGTCGCAGACTGCCATAACCTTTGGTCCCTTATCCTGATTAGAACATGCCACTCCATAAGAGGCATCGTATGGAACCATCTCAATCAGGTGATTTGGACATTCCTCAGCACACTTACCGCATGCCACACACTTCTCCTTGTCAACAACTGCCACGCCGTCAACCACATGGATCGCATCAAACTGACAGGCTGCCACACAGGAGCCAAAACCCATGCATCCAAAAGAGCATGCCTTGTCGCCGCGTCCCGGTATCGCTGCTGCTCTCTTACAGTCTGAGATACCGTAATAATTTGCCTTAAGCCCCGCCTTGTCGCAGGTTCCGTTACATTTCACAAAGGCAACCATCCTGACTGCCTCTCCGGCATCCACGCCCATGACCGCTCCGATCTTCTCGGCGACTGCTGCGCCTCCGACCGGGCATGCATTAACCGGTGCTTCTCCGGCCGCGATTGCTTTGGCAAGCGCATCACAGCCTGCATAACCACAGCCACCACAGTTGTTGCCCGGAAGGAACTCACGAACCTCGATCTCTTTCTCATCGACAGGCACGGCAAGCTTGATCGCTGCAAATCCCAGAAGAAGACCAATCAGAATACCGATAACGCCAATTAAAATTGCCGCATGTAAAATACCAGCTACCATTTTGTCTCCTCCCTTCTATACCAGACCGGCAAAGCCGCAGAATGCGATTGCCATCAGACTTGCTGTTACAAGTACGATCGGTGTACCCTGAAATGACTTCGGCACATCGTTGTACTCGTTGCGCTCGCGGATACTTGCCATAATCGTAATAGCCACAAGAAAACCAAGTGCGGTAAACAGACCTCTTACGACACTGTAAAGGAATCCCATACCAAAGCTCTCTCCGGCATAATCAGTTACATTATTCAGTGCCACACCAAGAACTGCACAGTTGGTCGTGATCAGTGGAAGATACACACCAAGGGATGCATGCAGTGCCGGCATGAATTTCTTAAGAACCATCTCGATAAACTGCACAAGTGCAGCAATGATCAGGATAAATGCAATGGTCTCCAGATAAGCAAGACCGGTTGGTTCCAGAATAAAATAATAAATCGGATATGTTATTGCTGATGCAATCGTAATAACGAATGTAACGGCAGCTCCCATACCAACGGCTGTCTCAACCTTTTTCGATACACCAAGGAATGGACAGATACCAAGGAACTGGCTCAATACGACGTTGCTGACCAGCATTGATGATATAATGATCACAAATAATTCGCCCACTGCCATCAATCCTCCTTCCTGTCAGAAGCGGCTTCCTTCGCCTTGGTCTCAGCCTCGGCTTTAGCCTTTGCTTCCTTTGCTGCCTTCGCCTTCGCTGCGGCTTCTGCTTTTGCCTTGGCTGCGGCTGCCTTCTGAGCAGCTCTCTCTGCCTCTACAAGTCCCTTGTTGGCAACACTGCAGTTACCGACGCAGGATGCACAATTTCCACCGCAGGCAATCTCGTCATCTGCCTTCTCTACATTTGTCGCAGAAGGCATCTTGAGCTTATTCTGGATTGCTGTCAGGAAAGACAGAACAAGGAATGCTCCCGGTGCCAGTACAAAAAATGTAATATGATAATCATCCGGAATGAACTGATGTCCAAAGATTGCACCAGCACCCAGGATCTCACGGCAGATACCGATACAGGTCAGACCAAACGTAAATCCAAGACCCATACCGAGTCCATCAAATGCAGATGGAAGTACCGGATTCTTTGATGCATATGCCTCGGCTCTTCCGAGGATAATGCAGTTTACTACGATAAGTGGGATATATACACCCAATGCTTTGTTCAGTGATGGAAGATACGCCTGCAAAAGTAACTGGATCAACGTTACGAACGTTGCAACGATTACGATAAATGCAGGGATTCTCACCTTATCCGGAATCACCTTACGAAGCAGAGAGATGAATACATTCGACAGAATCAAAACTGCCGTTGTCGTCAGACCCATGCCCAGACCGTTGATGGCTGATGAAGTAACAGCCAGCGTCGGACACATGCCAAGCATCATCACGAAGGTAGGATTCTCTGTGATAATGCCGTTTTTCAAACGTTCTGTACAAGAATTCATAATCCATTCCTCCTATTCTGATAATGATGCAATGAAATCCAACGCACCATTGACGGCTCTTGTTACCGCACGGCTTGTAATGGTCGCTCCGCTGATCGCATTGACCGTGCCGCTCTTTGCATCACCGGAACCATCCTTCACAACGGAAAGTCCGGAGTCACCCTTTGCCATGCCGACATACTGCTCATTCCATGAGGTCGCACTGTTCTGTCCAAGACCGGGTGTCTCATTGGAGCAGTCGGTTACACGGATACCTAAAATATTGCCATCCTTATCAACACCAAGTGCCAGCACCACACTTCCGCCATAGCCTTTGGCTGAGCAGGTCACTACATAGCCGGCATCTGCGCCGTCCACCTGTGCCTTCATGACCTCAGAGATCTCTACATCGCTGAGGGTCTCACCCATGGCATCTGCCTTGATCTCACCGGCAGCAAGCTTCTCATTGTACTTGACAAGTGCGTCATCAACCGTCTTGTCATCGACAAATTCTGCATTCTCATAAACAGCGGCATATGCCTCTGCCTTTATCTTTTCATTCTGCTGCTCGATCGGCTTCTTTGTAATGGTATACACACCGCCCAACAGGATACCTGCGATCAGTGTTATCACGGTAAGCGCAATGGTATCATGCACCAGTGTATTGGCTGATTTTTTCTCGTCTTTATTTGCCATCCTTGATGCCCTCCTTTCCAAATGGAACAGGAATTGTCACCTTTTCGATCAACGGTACCATAAGGTTGCTGATGATGATCGCATAGGATACGCCCTCTGCAGATGCACCGTAGACACGGAAGATACCGGTCAGAATACCTAACAGGATACCAAACACGATCTGTCCCTTCGGGGTGATCGGGCTTGTTACGTAATCAGTGGCCATGAAGAAGGCACCGAGTAAAAGTCCGCCGCCGCAAAGCTCAGCAGCAAGGTACATCATATTGAAACCGTGTCCGCCGAAGATCAGATAAAATACAGCGAAGGTTGCCAGATAGCATACCGGAATACGCCAGCTGATGACCTTGCGGATCAACAGATAAGCTGCACCGATCAACAGACAAAGTGCTGAGGTTTCACCGATCGTTCCGCCGGTTGTTCCGAGAAACATCTTCAGCACCTGTGCCCAGTCAAGATTCATGGAGCCATCCTTGATCATTGCCAGCGGCGTTGCTCCACTGATCGCATCAAGCTGTTTGTCGGACAGATATTTCAATCCTACTGCCTTGTCATATGCAAAGGATGTCATCTGACCCGCAAAGGAGATCATCAGGAAACATCTTGCACCGAGTGCGGGGTTCATGAAGTTCTGTCCAAGACCACCGAAAAGCTGTTTTACAATGATGATCGCAAAAACGCTGCCGATGATCGCCATCCAGATCGGAAACTTGGAGCTTAAGTTCAGTCCAAGAAAAAGTCCTGTCAGAGCGGCACTTCCATCGCTGACGGTCAGCGGAAGTCCCATTGCCTTCTGCCATATGTACTCAGACAGTACACATGACGCCATACATACCACAATCAATACCAGTGCACGGATACCGAAATTGTAAATTCCGAACAGAGCCGCCGGTGCCAGAGCAAGAAGCACATCGTACATGATCGATTTTGTAGAGGTCTTGCTTCGAACGTGTGGTGATGATGAAATATTCAATAGATTACTCACGATTCTACACCTCCTATTTCTTTCTTCTCTGGGCTGCCACATACTGGCGTGCCTGCTTAAAGGTCTGGGTCAGAGGGCGTCTTGCCGGACATACAAATGTACAGCTTCCGCACTCATAGCATTCCATACCGTTTAATTTCACAAATGCATCGTAATCATTGTGCATAGCCGCCTGTGCCATCTTCTGCGGCATCAGATTGCCGGGACATGCTTCCACGCAGCGTCCGCAGCGGATACACGGTGTCGGCTCATACTCTGCCACCTCATCCTTTGTCAGTGCAAGGATCGAGGAGGAAGTCTTCGTCACCGGTACATTCAGATCAAAGAATGCAAAGCCCATCATCGGACCACCGGAAATGATCTTGACCGGCTCTGTCTTAAAGCCGTCTCCTTCCGGCACCAGATCGGCATGACTGCAGCCGAGACGAACCTCTACATTGACCGGTGTATTAAATGCATCACCGGTTAATGTCAGAACTCCCCGGATCAGCGGTGTCTGCTTGCAGACAGCACGGTAGATCGCAATAACCGTAGATACATTATCCACGATACAACCTGCATCTGCCGGCAGCTTTGCAGAATAGATCTTACGTCCGGTTGCCGCATAGATCAGGGTACGCTCACCACCCTGAGGATACTTTGTCTTAAGGGGAAGCACCTCTATGCGCTCCTCATTCTGAACAGCCTCCCGCATCTTTGCGATCGCATCCGGCTTGTTGTCCTCAATACAGATCACACCCTTCGCATTGTCGAAAAGCGTAAGCATTACCTTCAGACCTTCAACGATCTGATCGGTATATTCCATCATCTGACGATAATCAGATGTCAGATACGGCTCACACTCTGCGCCGTTTACAAGGATGTAATCAATCTTATCCGGCTCCTTCGGGGCAAGCTTTACATGTGTCGGGAAGCCTGCTCCTCCCATACCAACGATACCCGCCTCCTTGACGATATCGCGGATCTCATCCTTGGACAGCTTCGTGTAATCACGATCCTCTCCAAGCCCCTCGATGCCTGTGTACTCCTCATCATTCTCAATTACTACACAAGTTGCTTTGGAACCATTAAGAAGCATTCTCGGTTCTACTGCTTTGACGGTTCCAGAAACCGAACTGCAGATATTTGCAGAAATAAAGCCACTGGCTTCGCCAATCTTTTGTCCTACCAGCACCTTGTCGCCCTTTTCCACGATCGGAGTCGCAGGCGCACCAATATGCTGAGCCATGGAAAATACATACTCTCCCGGCAGATTTACCTGCTTGATCGGCAAATCCTTAGACAGCTCTTTTCCCTCGTAGGGATGAACACCCCCACGAAATGTTGCGTTACTCATTCCGGTTCCCCTTTCTTTGTTTTATTTTGCCGTGTCTGTTGAGATCATTTCTCATTTCCCTCACATATGCCTATTACAATCTATTCTTTTGGGACGTGATTCAGCCACAACAATTCACCTTTTATTGTATCATTCGTACGACAAAAGTCAATATTTTCACGCCGTTTTCGGTTATTTTCACCAAAATCTCGTCCCTTTTCCCATTGAGAATTTATATCAGACTTTTCCGAAAATTATAAATATGTAAAAGAAAAAAAGAACAAAACCTCAGAAGTTTCCTATAATGTAAGAAAAAACGCTGTGCAAATGCACAGCGCCCCGTATGTTAAGCTGATAACGGGAATCGAACCCGTGACCTCCGCCTTACCAAGGCGACGCTCTACCGACTGAGCCATATCAGCA
>ERZ1673752.659-NODE-659-length-56958-cov-6.346818_pt1 | contig 56958 bp, 61 predicted proteins | sample MGYA00580195_ERZ1673752 | MGnify/ENA primary metagenome ERZ1673752 (study PRJEB41218, sample SAMN15661744) | gut metagenome | host: Homo sapiens | place: Canada: London | collected 2015-08-20/2019-03-30 | study: EMG produced TPA metagenomics assembly of...
GCTTTTAATCTATAATCTACAGGACTTAAATATCCTAATTTATCTTTTATTCTTTTTTTGTTTTAATAAAAACTTTTAAAAAATAAAGGGTTTTAAAAAAAATATATTAATGTATAAATATGGAAGATCAAAGAGATGAAATAAAACAAAAAATAGATATAGTAGATTTAATAAATGAATATGTACCATTAAAAAAAAGAGGTTCAAACTATATTGGACTTTGTCCATTTCATAATGAAAAAACTCCGTCTTTTACTGTAAATCCAAGAGGTGGATTTTACCATTGTTTTGGATGTGGTAAAGGTGGGGATATTTTTACTTTTGTTATGGATATTGAGAATATAGATTTTAAAGAGTCATTAGAAATTCTTGCAGGAAGAGCTGGGGTTACTTTAAAAAAAGGTAATTTTAATTTTGAAAAGCCTGAGGTAAAAGAAGCAAAAGATAGATTATATGAAATAAATTATCTTGCAAAAGAATATTTTAAAAAAACTTTGTTTGATTCAAAATCTAAAGAAGCACAAGCATATATTAGGGAAAGAAAAATGAATAAAGAATCTTTAGATTCATTTGAAATTGGATATAGTGATGGAAAAGTATATGAGTTTTTAAAGAGAAAAGGTTTTTTAGATAAAGAAATAATAGATAGTGGAATTTGCTATAAAAGAGATGATGGAAAAATTGTAGATAGGTTTTTTAGAAGAGTTATTTTTCCAATAAAAGATATTAGAGGAAATGTAATTGCATTTAGTGGCAGAAATATAGAGAAGGATTCGAAATATGCAAAATATATAAATACAAGTGATACACCAATATATAATAAGGGGAATCATCTTTTTGGGCTTAATATTGCTAAAAAATATTGTAAAGAGAAAATAATTTTAGTTGAAGGTAATATGGATGTTATTTCTCTTCATAAAGTGGGTGTTAAAAATGCAGTTGCAGCACTCGGAACAGCTCTTACAGAAATGCAGGCAAATCTTTTAAAAAGTAGAACAAAAGAAGTTTTAACATGCTATGATTCAGATGAAGCTGGTATTAAAGCTACGCTTAGAGGAATTGAAATTTTAAATAATAAAAAGGTGGATGTTAGAGTAATAAATCTTGGTGATATTAAAGATCCAGATGAGTTTATATTAAAAAATGGATTAACTGCATTTAATATGAAAGTTGATGAAGCAGAACCAGCTATAATGTTTAAAATAGATATTATAAAAAAAAATATAGATATTAATTCACCTGAAGGTAAATTAGATTTTTTAAGAAAACTTTCAAAAATAATTTCAGAAATTCCAAATAGACTAGAACAAGAGGTATATGTAGCAGAAGCTGCAAGAAAATATAAAATATCTAATGAAGCTATTTTAAGTGAGGTTAATAAATTTATAAGGAAAAAAAGAGATGAAGAAGAAAAATACAAAAGAAATAAAAATTTTAGACAAAATGTATTTAATAATAGCATGGAAAAAGAAAATATTGAAAAAATAAAAAAAGATGAAAATATAAATAAAAACAAATATCTTAAAATAAATGAAAAAAGAGAAGAACTTGTTATATATATTTTATTATTTTATAAATCATGTCTTAAAAGATTAAAAGATGAAAATATACTTCAATATATTTTAAATGAAGAAAATAAAAAAACTATAAAATATATATTAGATGAATATGAAAAAGAAGAAGATATAAATATAAAAAATTTAATTTCAAGAACAAATGATGAAGAGATAATAAAAAAAATAACTAAAGTAGGTGTAAACGAAATATTTGAATTTAAAGAAGAAGAAGCTCTTGAGGATATAATAAAAACATTTAAGACACAAAAAGAAAGAAAAGAAAAAGACAAAATAACTAAAAGATTAAATGAACTTAAAGTTTTAAACGCAAATAGTGAAGAAGAGTTTGAAAAAATAAAAAAAGAAAAAAATGAACTTATGAAAAAACTAAGTGAAATAATTTTAAAAAACAAAAAATAATTTAAGGGGAGTATATGGAAAAAGAAGAATTAAAAAAGATGAAAAAGGCAGAAATACAAAAATTACTTGATGATAAAAAAATTAAATATAATTCTAAAGACACTAAAGATAAATTAATATCAATTGCAGTAAAAGAAGCAAAACATAAAAAGACAGCAAAAGAAGCACTTTTAGAACTTGAAGCAAAAGAAAGAGAACAAGAAAAGAAAATAATAGATAAAATAGTAGAAGAAGCAAAGAAAAAAGGACAAATAACACTTCAAGAAATAGCACTTAGTTTGGATGATCCAACACCAGATCAAATAGATGAAATATTTGATAGATTAGAAAAAGAAGGGGTTAAATTTCCAGGTAAAAAAATAAAAATAAAAGATGACGATTTTGATGAAGAAACAGATATATCTGAAGATGAAGTAGATCTTGATGAAATAGAAGATGTTGATGATGCAGAACTTGAAGAAATAGAAAAAGCAGAAAAAGAAACTGAGTTTAAAGATACATTAGAAGGTGTAAGAGTAGATGATCCAGTGAAAATGTACTTAAGGGAAATTGGAAATGTACCACTACTTACTCCAGAAGAAGAAGTATATTATGGAACTTTAATTCTTGAAGGAGATGAGTCAGCAAAGGAAAAATTAACAACTGCAAATTTAAAACTTGTTGTAAGTAATGCTAAAAAATATATGGGAAGAGGTATGCAATTTTTAGATTTAATACAAGAAGGTAATTTTGGGCTTATGAAAGCAGTTGAAAAATTCGACATAAGAAGAGGATTTAAATTTAGTACATATGCAACATGGTGGATAAAACAAGCAATAACAAGAGCGATTGCAGATCAATCAAGAACAATTAGAATACCAGTTCATATGGTTGAAACAATTAATAAATTTGCAAGAACGCAAAGACTTCTTCTTCAAAAACTTGGAAGAGAAGCAACAGAAGAAGAGATTGCAGAAGATATGGGAAAAACAGTTGAAAAAATACAAGAACTTAAAAAAATATCTCAAGATCCAATATCTTTAGAAACTCCTAAAGGTGATGATGATGAAGGTAGTATTTCAGAATTTATACCAGATGAAGAAACAGAAACACCTTATGAGGCAGCATCAAATGTTCTTTTAAAAGAACAAATTTCAAAATTAATGAAAGATAATTTAACAGAAAGAGAAGAAATGGTTTTAAGATTAAGATTTGGATTTGATGACGGAAAAGCAAGAACTCTTGAAGAAGTTGGAAAAGTTTTTGATGTAACAAGGGAAAGAATAAGACAAATTGAAGCAAAAGCATTAAAAAAACTTTGTGAGCCAGGGGAAAAATTAAATTTAAAAGATTTTTTAGAATAAGGAGCACATAAATGGAAGAAAAAATATTTGAAATAAGATGGCATGGAAGAGGAGGCCAAGGTGCTAAAACAGCATCTGAAATGTTTGCAGGAATTCTTTTTAAAGCTGGAAAATATGTTCAAAGCTTTCCAGAGTTTGGACCTGAAAGATCTGGGGCACCGATGACAGCATTTAATAGAATTGCTGATGTAAAATTTAGAAAAAATCATAATATATATAATCCGGATTTATTAGTGATAGTTGACAAAACTCTTTTAAAATTAGATTTTGTTTTAAAAGGAATTAAAGATAATGGAATAATACTTATAAATTCTTCTAAAGAAAGTTTTGAAAAATTAAATATAGAAGAATATTTTAAAGATATAAATGTGCAAATTTATATAATAGATGCAGATAAAATATCTAAAGAAGAACTAGGAAGAGTATTTCCAAATATTCCTCTTATGTCAGCATTATCTAAAATATTAGAAATACCTGAAAAAGAAGAGTTTTTAAAAGCGGCAAAACAAGAAATACAAGAAAAATTTAATCAAAAAAAGAGTGTAATACCAGGTAATATAAAAGCGTTAGAAAGAGCTTATGATGAAGTTATAAAAATAAAATAAAGAGGTTTAATATGAGTTTTAAAATAAATAATTTATCTGATTGGAAAGAAATGGAAGAAAGATCAAAAGGTGGAAGCATAACAAGTCCGGGAAATTCAATAGAATATAAAACTGGAACATGGAGAGTAAGAAAACCAGTTTTTCATGAAGATATTTGTATACAATGTGGAATGTGTTTTGGAGTTTGTCCAGAAGATGCAATTCCAGTAAATGATAAATATTTAAGAACAAATTTTAATTATGATAGATGTAAGGGATGCGGTATATGTTCTAAAGTATGCCCAGTTAAAGCAATAATTATGGAAAAAGATAATAATCAGTAGAAAGAGGTGAAAATATGAAAAAAAGCTTATCAGGAAATGAAGCAGTTGCATATGGAATGAAACAATTAAATCCAGATGTAATAGCAGCATATCCAATAACACCAAGTACAACAATACCAGAAAAAATATCTGAATATGTAAATAATGGAGAAATGGACACAGAGTTTATAAATGTAGAAAGTGAACATTCTGCAATGGCGGCATCTATAGGTGCATCTCTTTCAGGAGCAAGAGCAATGACAGCCACATCATCAAATGGTCTTATGTATATGTTTGAAATGCTACATATAGCATCTGGTTTGAGATCTTCTGTTGTTTTAGCACTTGCAACAAGAGCAATTTCAGCTCCTCTTAATATACACAATGATCATTCAGATGCAATGCAAATGAGAGATTCAGGATTTATAATGCTTTTTAGTGAAGATAATCAGGAAGTTTACGACAATCTTATAATAGCAACAAAACTTGCAGAAGATAAAAGAGTTTTACTACCAGTAGCAGCAATTCAAGATGGATATATAATCTCACATAAGGAAACAAATATGGAGGTTTTAGATGATGATATTGTTAAAAGTTTTGCAGGAGAATATAAAAGAGATATAAATCTTTTAGATAAAAAAAATCCTGTAACAATTGGAACAATAGATCTTCCACCATATCTTTTTGAACATAAAAGAGGTGAGATAGAAGCGTTTAATAATTCAAAAAATATATTAAAAGAAATAGATAAAGAATTTGAAAAAATATCTGGAAGAAAATATGAATTTTTTGAAGAATATAAAACTGAAGATGCTGATAGCATAATTATTTGTATGGGATCTTCTGCAGGTACTGTAAAAGATGTAATTGATGAATTAAGAAAAAAAGGAAAAAAAGTAGGATTAATAAAAATAAGATTATACAGACCTTTCCCAAAAGAAGAAATCTTAGATACAATATCTAAAAAAGAAAATCTAAAAAACATTGCAGTATTAGACAAAACAATGCCTTTTAGCGGATTTGGAGGACCTCTTTACTTAGATGTTTCATCAAGTATATATGACTTAGATAAAAGATATAATTTAATAGGATATACATATGGGATTGGCGGAAGAGATTTTAAGCCAGAGTATGTAAATGAGGTTTTTGAAGACTTAGAAAAAATAGATGAAAATAAAAAGGATGAAAAAATAAAAAAATTTAGATATTTAGGATTAAGAGGAGAAAACTAATGTATATATTAAAAAATATGATAGGTGATACAAAAAGTAGATTTCAAACAGGACACAGAATGTGTGCTGGATGTTCAGTGCCTGTAATTGTAAGAACTGTTTTAAGAGCAGTAAAAGAAAATGATCATGTGGTTGTTTCTAATGCAACTGGATGCTTGGAAGTTTCAAGTACAATATTTCCATATACAGCTTGGAAAGATTCATATATTCATACTGCATTTGGATCAGCTGCATCTGCAATATCTGGAGCTGAAGCGGCAGAAAAAGTTTTAAAAAGAAAAGGGAAAATAGCAAAAGAACAAGATACAAAATTTATTGTTTTTGGAGGAGATGGTGGAACTTATGATATAGGGCTTCAAAGTTTATCTGGAGCCCTTGAAAGAGGACATGACTTTACTTATGTTTGTTATGACAATGGAGGATATATGAATACTGGAATCCAAAGATCTTCAGCAACTCCAGAATATGCAAAAACAACAACAACTCCAATAGGACAAATAATTTCTGGAAAAGTTCAAAAAAGAAAAGATTTAAGTGGGATAGTAGAAAAACATAATATACCATATATGGCTCAAACAGCCATTACTAAAAACTTTAAAGATCTTTATGAAAAATCTCAAAAAGCCATATATACAGAAGGCCCTACTTTTTTAAATGTATTTTCACCATGTCCTACTGGATGGGAATATCCAAATGAGGAAATGATGGAAATTTCAAAATTTGCAGTGGAGACATGCTACTGGCCAATTTATGAAGTTATAAATGGAAAATATATAATTAACTATAAACCAAAAAATAAAAAAAATATTGAAGAGTTTTTAAAAACTCAAAAAAGATTTAGCCATATGTTTGAAGAAAAAAACAAATGGATGATTGAAGATTTTCAAAAATATGTTGATGAAAATTGGAAAAGATTATTAAAATTAGAAGAAATGACAAAAGATATGTAAGAAGGAATTTTAGATGGATGGAACAAATGAAAAATTAAAGAAAAAGTTCGTAGAAGAAAAAGTAATAGATGAAAATAAAAAATTAAAATATCTTTCTTTTGGAAAATTTTTAGGAAAAAATATAGAAGCAATATATTCATCAAGTTTGGGTTTAAATGCGAGAAGAATAAATGAAAATAAAGAAAAAGATATTTGTATGAGATATATGATGAAAGAACTTGATATACATCTTATGAATATGCCTAACACAAATCATACTTCAGAAGTTTTAAATATAGATGATTTTCCAGAAGAAAAAATAGTATCATTTGATGACATAAGTGATGATGAAAAAAAGCAATATATATTAAGATATTTACACTTTAAAAAAGATGCAGTAATAGGAAGTTTGCCTGGAAAACCAATCTCTATGCAGCTTGCAGATTGTAATGCCATATATATTTTTGATGAAACAAAAAATGTTTATGGTTTGGTACATAGTGGATGGCAAGGAACTTTAAGTTTAATAATTATAAATACAATTGAAAAAATGAAAAAAGATTTTGATATAAATACTAAAAATTTAAAATTTGTTTTAGGACCTGCAATTTCTAAAGATTCATTTGAAGTTGAAAGTGATGTTTTTTTAGAATTTAAAAAAATGCTAGAAGAACAAAAAATGGATCCGAAAAAATATATATTAAAAAAAGAAGATAAAGAAAATAAAAGATATATAGATTTAAAAAGAATAATAATAGATATATTAAAAGAAAAATATGATGTAAATAGCGAAAACATACTAAATATAGATGATGATACTTTTAGTAAAAAAAATGATATTGGTGAATATATTTATCATTCACATAGAAGAGATGGCAAAAATGCTGGAAGAAATTTTGCAATAATTTATTTAAAAAGAGATTAAAAAATTGCCACATAATAATAATTATGTTAAACTATAAATGTCTAAAAATAGAAGAAGATAAATTTATCTTCTATGCTTATACTTAATTTACAAAAGGAAGGAAGTGAATTGAAATCATGATGGAAGAAACTAAAAAATTCTTTTATGCTTATGGCCCAGACGATGAAGATGAATGCGGATGTGGCGAAGAAGGTTGCCCAAGTTGTGGAAAATAACAGGGCTTAGATGACGGAAAATTGATTTACAACCTAAAGAACTACGAGGTATAGGCAGTTAGGCAAGGAGAATTAAGGTTTCTTGATTCTCCTTTTTTATTTGTGTAATATAAATATGAAAGAGAGGAATTATTATGGTAAATGAAAAAAAACTTGTAGATTTAAAAGAAGGAGAATCTTTTACAGGATATCTTTTAGTAGACAAAGTTGAGTTTTTAAAAACTAAAACAAATAAGGACTTTGCATCAGTGGATTTTGCAGATGATACAAAAAAGATAAATGCAAAAATTTGGGATGTTTCAGAAGAAAACTTTGATATTAAAAGTAGAGATATTGTAAAAGTTGTAGCTAAAACAACTTCTTTTGCAGGAAATTTACAATTAAGTATTGAAAAGATCGAAAAAATTCCAGAAGATAGTCCTTTTAATGACCCATATTTGTTTACCAAAAAAGCTCCAATTAGTGTTGAGGATATGAAAAAAGAGCTAAATAGATTTTATAAAATTATTAAGGATGAAAATATTAATTATTCTAATATAATTCTTAATATTTTAAAAAAAGATACAAGCGAAACTATGGAAAATAGTTTTTTCACTCAACCTGCTGCAAAAATGGTTCACCATAATTATATGTCTGGATTGTTATATCACACATATAGAATGCTGCAAACAGCAGAAAAAATAGTATCTGTATATCCTTTTTTGAATAAAGCACTGCTTTATTCAGCAGTTATACTTCATGATACTGGAAAAATGGTAGAACTTACGGGAATAGAAGGAACAGATTATTCAGAAAGAGGACTTTTATTAGGTCATATTTCAATAGGTGATTCTTGGATTTGTGAAGAGGCTACAAAATTAGGCCTTGATCCAGAAAGAGATGAAGATATAGTCTTATTAAGACATTTAGTTTTATCTCATCATGGAAAACAAGAATGGGGAAGTCCTGTTTCACCCAAAGTTCCAGAAGCTGCTGTTCTTCATGCAGTAGATAAATTAGATGCTGAACTTGCTCAATATGAAGAAGCATATATAAGTACAAATCCAGGAGAAAAATCCTCTAAAGTATTTGGACTAGGTGGAGAAATTTATAGAGCAAAAGGAAATAAAAACGTGCTAAAATAGCGCGTTTTTTTGTATATTATAGAGAAAAATGGTATAATTAATCTATACTGATTTGGATTAGTATAAAATTATGCTATGAGGTGATATACAAAAAAAGATCTTTGAAAGCGTTTGGTTTGTTTTAAAGGAGATGATTTTTAATGTATGAAGAAGAAGCTTTAGAAGAACTGTTTTTTGAATTAGAAAGACTTGGAAGTGAAAAAGAGTATTATAAAAAGGCTTTACAAGTCTTTTCTCAAAAAGAAAAAACCCAAGCTGATTACCGAATCTTAAGGTTTATTAAAACCTTAAAACTTTATGCAGTAGGCCATTATCTTGAGGTAGTAGCAGAAGAAAATAATATTATGGAAGAGTTCCATAATTATATTGACAGAGACCTTAATGAAACCTATGAATTAGAAAAAACATCTAATTATGAAGAAGAGTAAAAAAGGAGCTTAAATGCTCCTTTTTTTTGCTTTAAAACAGCATTTTAGGTATAATATATATATCCATTTGGAAATATATATTAGCAAAAATTTTTGCTAAAGGGGGAATGAAAGATGAGAGAAATTGTTTAATGAGGTAAGAGGCTAAGTTCAAAAATTTTAAAGGAGCGTGATTATATGGCGAAAACTGTTGAACAATTAATAGCAGAACAAAGACAAATTGATACTGAAAGAGCAGTATATGTAAAAGGCTTAGAAAAAATTAAGGACATAAATACTGAGCTTAAAAATGACAGGATTTTAAAATGTCAAAAAAAGCTAAAGACATCTGTGCTTGAAGCAATGATGGAACTTAATGAATATGAAAAAAGTCTTTATGAAGGATTTTATAATTTAAGAAAATCCGAAATTGAAGCAATTGAAAGAAAAGAAGAATTGGCAAAAAGAGAAGAGGTAGAAAAATAATCATCTAAAAAGTAAATCAGCTAAAAGGTTTTAGCTGATTTTTCTTTTTTTTAAAAAGACTTTTTTGTTTGACGATGCATTGTTTTTATGTTAAACTTATTTAGCATGAAAATGCCACATCGTTTAAAAAAATCCTATTTTGCTTCAAATAGGTAAAGCTAACTTTAAGGAGGTGCAAAATGGCGGCAAAAGGCCCAAGAGAAAATATTACATTAGAATGTACAGAATGTAAAAGAAGAAATTATCTAACAGAAAAAAATAAAAGACATAATACTGAAAGATTAGAAATTAAAAAATACTGTAAATGGTGTAATAAAACAACTGTACACAAAGAAACAAAATAAGCGTTTTAGGAGTTAAAATGGCGAAAAAAGAAAAAAAGAATAAAAAAAATAAAAAAATAGATAATACTAGTATGGCATCAGAATTAAAAAAAGTCACATGGCCAACAAGTGGAGAACTTTTTAAAGCTACACTAGCAGTTTTTTCTATTATCTTTATAGTAGTTTTTATACTTTTTGTATCTGATACAGTTTTTACATTAGGTTCTAAAAAGTTTACAAATTATATGAAAACAAAACAAGAAAAATTAAAAGAAAATGAAAATAAAAAAACAATTGAAACTGATGTAAAAGTTAATGATAAAGAAAAAGATAAAAAAGAAGGAAATAAAGAAAAAAAAGCTGAAAATAAAAAAGAAGAGAAAAAAGAAAACAAAGACAAAAAAGTAAATCAAAAAAAGAAATAGATACATGGGGGAAATATGGTAAAAAATGAAAAATATAGTAGTGAGCCACATTGGTATGTAGTACATACATATTCAGGATATGAACAAAAAGTTAAAAATGATCTTGAACAAAAAATAGAAAATAGAGGCCTTCAAGATTATATATTTGAAATAGTTATTCCAGTTGAAGAACAAATAATTATAAAAAACGGAAAAACTTCAAATCATTTTAAAAAAGTATTCCCAGGTTATGTATTAATAAAAATGATAGTTACTGAAGAAACTTGGTATATTGTACGAAATACAACAGGTGTAACTGGCTTTGTTGGAGCAGGAACAACACCTATACCACTAACACAAGAAGAAATAAGAAAACTAGGTTTTGAAGATGCAGAAATTTATCTAGATTATGAAGTTGGTGATAGAGTTGAAATAATAAGAGGAAATTTCCAAGGACAAGTAGGTATTGTTAAAGATGTTAATATGGATGCAAAAAAAGCAAAAATAGAAATGGATGCATTCAATAGAAAGACAATTGCAGAAGTTACATTTGATCAAATTCAAAAGGTAACAAATAAATAAAGGAGTGAAAAATGGCTGAGAAAAAAATACAATCAGTAGTAAAATTACAAATTGAAGCAGGAAAAGCATCACCAGCTCCTCCAGTAGGACCTGCATTAGGTTCAACAGGTGTTAATATAATGGAGTTTGTTAAAGCTTTTAATGATAAAACAGCAGATAAAATGGGAGATATAATACCAGTAGTTCTTACTGTATATCAAGATAAATCTTTCACATTTATAACAAAGGTTTCACCTGTTTCACAACTTATAAAAAAAGAATTAAAATTAAAAAGTGGTTCTAGTGAACCAAATAAAAAGAAAGTTGCAAAACTTACTAAAGAACAAGTAAAGAAAATAGCAGAAGAAAAAATGTCAGATTTAAATGCAGCTTCAATTGAAACAGCAATGAAAATGGTTGAAGGAACTGCAAGATCAATGGGGATTACTGTTGAAAAATAATAAAAGAGAAAAAACAAAATAAAATAAAAAAACAAAAAAAATAAATAAAAATAAAATTGGGAGAGGAAACTCGAAGGACCAAAGGAGAAGAAATGAAAAAAAGAGGAAAAAAATATTTAGAAGCAAAAGAATTAATAGATGAAAATAAAAAATATACAATAGACGAAGCATTAGATGTAATTCAAAAATTTCCAAAAAGAAATTTTGATGAATCAGTAGAATTACATATAAAATTAGGAGTTGATTCAAGAAATGCAGATCAACAAGTAAGAGGGACATTAGTACTTCCTAATGGAACTGGTAAAGACAAAAAAGTTTTAGTTTTTGCAAAAGGAGATAAAGCAAAAGAAGCAGAAGAAGCTGGAGCAGATTTTGTTGGAGCAGAAGAGTTAGTGAAAAAAATTCAAACAGAAAATTGGTTTGAATTTGATGTAGTTGTGGCAACTCCAGACATGATGGGTGTTGTAGGAAGAATAGGTAAAGAATTAGGACCAAAAGGTTTAATGCCTAATCCTAAATCTGGAACAATTACAATGAATGTTGCAGATGCTGTAAAAGATATAAAAGCTGGTAAAGTAGAATATAGATTAGATAAAACAAATGTAATGCACATAATTGTTGGAAAATTATCTTTTGGAAAAGAAAAGTTAAATGAAAATATATCTGCATTATTAGAAGCAGTAAAAAAAGCAAAACCAGCTGCAGCAAAAGGAAAGTATTTCAGATCAATTAACCTTACAACATCAATGGGACCTGGAATAAAAATAGATGAAATGAAAGAAATAAATTAGTTTCTTGCAATATAAAAAAATATAAAGTATAATTACTTTGTTAAATAAAGATACCAAAGATGGACGGCATAAAAATAAGACCTTCCTAGGTGTGAAAGTGAATAGATAGACTTCATGCCGTTTTGGTATGAAGTTTTTTAATAAAAATAAAATGGAGGTAGAATCTTGGCAAATGTTAAAATAGTTGAAAGAAAAAAACAAGCAGTAAAAAGTTTAGTAGAAGAAATCAAAAAAGCCGAAATAGTACTTCTTACAAACTACAGAGGAATAACTGTAGAAGAAGATACAAAACTAAGAAAAAACGTTAGAGAAAACGGTGGAAGCTATAAAGTTATAAAAAACAATATTGCTAAAAGAGCTTTTGAAGAACTTAAAATAGATTTTGATGATGAAGTTTTTATAAACCCAACAGCTATAATAATTGCAAATGAAAATTATCTTTCTACATTAAAAACAATATATAAATTTTCAAAAGATAATGAATATTATGTAATAAAAGCTGGAACAATTGATGGAGAAGTAAAAACAATTGAAGAGCTACAAACACTTGCAAAATTACCATCAAGACAAGAACTTATGGGAATGCTTGCTGGAACACTTTTATCTACAATTTCAAAATTAGCTGTTGCAGTTAATGAAGTTAAAAATAAAAAAGAAGAAACAAATGATGAAAAAGTAGAAGAAGTTAAAGAAAATAAAGAAGAAAAAGAAGAAGAAAAAGAAGAAGAAAAAACAAAAAGTGAAGAAAAATAAAGGAGATAAATATGAACGAAAAAGTAGAAAAATTATTAGAAGAAATTGATGTATTAACAGTAAAAGAATTAGCAGAACTTGTAAAAGCAATAGAAGAAAAATATGAAGTATCAGCTACAGCAGTAGCAGCAGCACCAGCTGGAGCAGCAGGAGCTGAAGCAGCAGAAAAAACAGAATTTACAGTAGAACTTGCAGAAGCAGGAGCAAACAAAATTCAAGTTATAAAAGTTGTTAAAGAAATAACAGGAGCAGGACTTAAAGATGCAAAAGATATGGTTGAAAAAGCACCAGTTGCAATAAAAGAAAATGCACCTAAAGCAGAAGCAGAAGAACTTAAAGCAAAACTTGAAGAAGTTGGAGCTAAAGTTAATTTAAAATAATAGATAGATAAAATATGTAAAGAAAAGCAAAAAAGTGTTTATATACTTTTTTGTTTTTTTTTAATTTATGATATACTTTATAAACATAGAGGAGATTTTATGTTAAAAGCATTAGAAATAGATGAAGAAAAATATACTAAATATATGAATGAAAATTTCAAAGATACAAGAATAATCTTTACTCAATTTCCAGAATATGCAAATTTAAAAAAAGATGAAAAAACAAAATCTAAAAAAATAGCAGTTATTGATAAAGAAACAGGAGAAATATTAGCACTAACAATTGTAATATTTTATCAAAAATTTAAAATCTTTTATAAAGCTGAAATTTTATATGGGCCAATAATAAAAGAAGAAAACTATTTTAGATTTGCAGAAATTTTAACAGCTATAAGAAAAAAAATATTTAAAAATTTAAGAGTTTTAAAATTAAGAATAACACCAATAGTATATAAGCATATATATAAAGATATAAATATTATAAAAAAAGATATTAATAAAAATATTGAAGAAAGTATTTTAAAAGAAGGATTTAGAAAAAATAAAGAAGAAAATTACCAAAATGTAGAAATGCCATTTAGATATTTTTATTCTAAAAATATAGAAAATATGGAATATAAAGAAATAGAAAATTCTTTTGTAAGAACTTTTAGAAATAGAATAAAAAAATCTGAAAAAGAATTACTTCAAATTAGATTTTTGAAATATAATGAGATAGATGTTTTTTATAAAATGCTTCTTCATACTTATGGAAGAGTGGATACTAATCAAAGTGCAGATATTAATAGATTAAAAAATATGTATAAAGAATTTAAAGATAAAGTATATTTTCCAGTAATATATATAGATATATTAAAAACAGAAAAAGCATATATTGATGATAAAAATAAAAAAAATGATGAATTAAAAAATATAACTAAAATTCTTGCAGATAAAGAAATTTCTAAAAATACATACAAAAAAGCAAAAAATAGAAAAGAACAACTAGAAATAGCCATAAAATCTTTAGAAAAAAATATAGAAGAAATAAAAGAATTAAAAAAAGAAGAAACAGAAAAAGGAAATGAAGATTTAAAAGTAGATATTTATGGCGGAGTATTTATTGACTCTAAATTGGATTTTATATATTTTTTAGGTGGTGGGTATGATAAATATTTTAAATATAATGCTGCACCTAAAATGCATAAAGAAATGCTGAAAATTGCAACTGAGAAAAACAAAAAGATATATAATTTATTTGGAATATCTGGAGTTTTTAATGAAGATGCACCAGATTATGGAGTTTTAAAATTCAAACAAACATTTAATGGATATGTAGAAGAATTTATTGGAACATATGATTATAATAGATTTAATATGAATATATAAATAAAAGGGTGAAAATGGATAAAGAAGAGATAAAAAATATAGATATAAAAATAGAAGAATTAAACGAAACAGAAAAGATAAAAAAAATAGAGGAAAAGAAACTTGAAGATAAAATTATAGAAAATGTAACGAAAATATATGAAAAAAGAAAAGAAATAAATGAAGAAAAAAAAGGTACAAAACAAATATTAAATTTTCTTTTTGGTAATTCCAAATTAAAAGAAGTTGAAAAGGAAATTTCAAATCTTAGTAAAGAAATAAATGAAGCAAAAGCAAAAAAGTGGGAAGTTTCATTTGAGATAAGTAAACTGGAAAATGAAAAGAAACAGTTATATAATAAAAAAATAAATTTAAAAACAAATTTAGAAGAAAAAGAAAAAAGTGAAACTGAAGTAAAAAGGAGTATAGATGTACAGCAAAAAGATAGATAAAAAATGGCAAGAAAAATGGAAAAATGCAGAAATATTTAAATATGATAAAAATAGTGATGGAAAAAAATATTATATGCTTGAAATGTTCTCATATCCATCTGGGGCTAAATTGCATGTAGGACATTGGTATAATTATGGAATTTGTGATACTTTTGCAAGATTTAAAAAAATGCAAGGATATAATTTATTTCATCCAATGGGATTTGATTCATTTGGGCTTCCTGCTGAAAATTATGCAATTAAAACAGGAATTCATCCCAAAGACTCTACAGAAGAAAATATAAAAAACATGAAAAGACAATTAATAGAAATGGGTGCATCTTTTGATTGGTCTCATACATTAAATACTCATTCAGAAGAATATTATAAATGGACACAATGGTTATTTTTAACATTATATAAAAATAATCTGGCATATAAAGCAAAATCATCTGTTAATTGGTGTCCTAAATGTAATACAGTTTTAGCAAATGAACAAGTTGTAGAAGGTGAATGTGAAAGATGTGGAACTATAGTAGAAAGAAAAAAACTAAGCCAATGGTTTTTTAAGATAACAGATTATGCTGAAGAGCTTTTACAAGATCTAAAAAAATTAGATTGGCCTGAAAAAACTAAAAAAATTCAAAAAAACTGGATTGGAAAAAGTGAAGGAACAGCTGTTAAATTTAAATTAGAAAATAAAATAAAAATAGATGAAAAAGAAATTGAATATTTAGAAACATTCACAACAAGAGTAGATACTCTTTTTGGTATAACATTTTTATCTATTGCACCTGAAAATGAAATAGTTAAATATTTATTAAAAGATGAATATAAAGAAAATGCTTTAAAATATATAGAAAAAACAAGAAAAGTATCTGAATTAGAAAGACAATTTACAGATAGAGAAAAATCTGGAGCATTTACAGGCTCATATGTTTTTCATCCATTTTTAAATAAAAAAATTCCAGTTTATATAGCAGATTATGTTATAGAAGGATATGGAAAAGGTTCAGTTATGGGTGTCCCTGCTCATGATGAAAGAGATTTTGCATTTGCTAAAAAATATAATTTAGATATTATTGAAGTTGTAAAAGGAAGTAAAGAAGATGAACCAGAAAAAGAGCACTATAAATCTGGAAAACTAATAAAAGCATATACATTAAAAAAAGGAAAATTAATAAATTCTGGAAAATATGATGGATTATCTGTAAAAGAAGCCAAATTAAAAATAGAAGAAGATTTAGAAAAAGAAAATTTAGGTGGACATGAAATAAATTATAAACTAAAAGATTGGTTAATTTCTAGACAAAGATATTGGGGGGCTCCAATTCCAATAATTTATTGTGATGATTGCGGAATAGTTCCAGTTCCAGAGAAAGACTTACCAGTAAAACTTCCATATAATGTAGAATTTACTCCAGATGGAGAAAGCCCACTTGCAAAATCAGAAGAATTTGTAAACTGTATTTGCCCAAAATGTGGAAAAAAAGCAAAAAGAGAAGTAGATACATTAGATACTTTTGTATGTTCATCATGGTATCAATTAAGGTATCCTTGCTGCGATATGAATGACAAACCATTTGATAAAAAAATAATAGAGGAAATGCTTCCTGTAGATAAATATGTAGGAGGAGCAGAACATGCTTCTATGCACCTTATTTATACAAGATTTATAACTAAAGCATTAAGAGATATGGGATATTTAAAATTTGATGAAAGTTTTCCATCTTTAAGACATCAAGGGTTAATACTTGGGCCAGATGGGAATAAAATGAGTAAATCTAAAGGGAATACAATTTCTCCAGATGATTTCGTAGATAAATATGGTTCAGATGCTTTAAGAATGTACTTAATGTTTGGTTTTGCTTTTTCAGAGGGTGGACCTTGGGATAATAATGGTATTAAAGCTATGAGTAAATATCTAAATAGAATAGACAACTTTTTTGAAAGATTAAAAGAAAATAAAGAAAAAAAATTAGATATTTATGAAGAAAAAATAAAAAAAAGAAATGAAAAATTAGAGTATATATATAATTATTCTCTTAAAAATATAACTAAAGATCTTGAAGCTTTTGGATTTAATACAGCAATTGCAAGACTTATGGAATATACAAATGCATTAATAAAATATGAAGGTGAAATAGGATATACTAAAAAATTATATGAAATGGCAGAAAAGTTTATAGTTATATTTTCTGTGTTTGCACCACATTTAGGTGATGAACTTTGGGAAAAAATGGGTAATAATACATTTTTATATAATGAAAAATGGCCAAAAGTTGAAGAAGAAAAACTTAATAAAAAAACTTTTAAGCTTCCAGTGCAAATTAACGGAAAAGTAAAAGAAGTTTTAAATATAGAAAAAGATACAAATGAAGAGGAAATAAAAAATATTATTCATGAAAATGAAAAGATTAAAAATTGTATAGAAGATAAAGAAATTTTAAAAGAAATTTATATAAAAGAAAGAATATATAATATAGTTATAAAATAAGTAAAATATATTTGCAAAAAGAAATTTTAAAACATATTATTATAATAATAAAATAAATATAAAGGTGAATTATGGAATTTAATAATAATGATAGTATAGATAATTTTACAGGTGGGAATGAAAGTTTAAATAATAATCCAAATCAAAACCAAAATCCAAATCCGAATCCAAATTTTAATGAAATAAAACAAGAACCTTCTTTAGGGAAAAATGCTCCTAAAATAGAGGATATAAAATCTAAACCAAATATAGAAAAAAATATAAAAAACAATAATAATATAATATATTTGATATCATTTGTTATTGCATTAATTGCACTTGCATTAGGGGCTTTCTCAATGCTTAAGATCTTAGATCATAATAAAAAATTAGATAAATTAAATGCAAGCATAAATGGAATAAAAACAGAAAATACAAATATGCTAAATGAAATAAATAATAAAATGGATGGCTTTGATAAATTAAAAAAAGAATTAGAAAAAGCTAAAAAAGAACAAAAAAATGAAATAGATAAAACTAAATTTGTTAAAACAGCAGAAAATGTATTAAATGATATTGGAAGAGAATATAAAAAAGATTCAAGCAAATTTATGAATGATAAAGGAACTTTAGATCAAACTAAATTTGAAGATACTTTTTTAAAAAATGAAGAAATTCTAAAAATGAATAGATTTGGTAAATGGAAAGTTGAAACAGAAGGTGCAACTATAAGATATATATATACATTTAATGACCCTAAAGAAAAAGAAAATAATTTCTATGCAGATTTAAATTTAAAAGCAGAGGGAGATTTTGAAGTTAAAGCAATAAAAGGAACATTAAAAACAGAAAAACCATTTGATATAACAGATAAAATGAGTGGAGAAAAAGATGACAAATAGTTTAAATAAAATAGATATACAAAGACGTGGAATAAGCCTGATGTCTCTTATTTTAATAATAGTTCTACTACTTATAATTGCAGGATTAATAATGAAAACAGTTTTAGGACCAGATGGTTTAGTAAAAAAAGCTGAAAAAGATAAGAGCGGTAAATCTGGAATAGAATTTAGAAAAGTATTAATAAATGAGCTTAATAGTAGAAATAAAATACATATTGAGGAAACAAAAGATAAAAAACCTATGTTTAAATCCCCACAAGAAATAATAAATATATTTAATAAAAAAGCAGAGGATTTGAATGTTGTAATACATGATGTAAGTTTTTATGAAATTTCGGATAAAAGCAAACAAGAAATGGAAAATTATAAAGAAGAAAATAAACAAAACTTATATTTAGAAAAAGGAAATGAGATTTCAAAAGTTAAAGAATTTGATGAAAAATTTAGTAAAGGCAAAGAAGCCTTTATAATAAGGATTACAGGATCTAAAAAAACAGATGAAGTTTCAAAAGAAGATAATTATAGATATTTATTTGAAATTACATTTAAACCAGAAGAATTTGTATCTATTAATGGAGATATAGAAGTTTTAAGTAAAAAAAATTATGAAAAAAAATATAAAGTAGTAGAAGAAAAAAAAGAAGAAAATAACACTAAAAAATAAAGAAAAAGAAAAAAATGAATAAATAATAAAAAGTAATAGTATATATTTATATATTATTACTTTTTTATTTAAAAAAGGTCTTTATGCTTTAGAAAATATTTCATAAATTTTATATTAAATATAAATACAAAAGAATATTAAAAAATACAAAAGAAGGAGAACAAGATGCTTATACTTGTCACATTGTTGGGATTTTATATTGGTGCTATATTTGGAAACATTTATTTCAACTTAAAAGAAAATTTAATTAAAACAATAGAAAAAGAAGAAGATAAAAAAACTAAGAAAAAAAACAAAAAAACAAAAAATACAAAAAAAGGAATATTATATAATATACCAATATTTTCATATATTTTTGCATACAATAAAGAAGAAAAAAAATTAGTAAAACCAAAACTATATTCAGAAATAATAACAGGAATAATATTTGCTTTACTGTTAATAATTGATCAAAAAAACGGAGTAAATGAAGTACTTTTAATTTCATTTCCGTTAATGTTTGGATTTATATATTTATTAGGAGAGATAGAAAGAGAAAAACATATAATAGAGCCAAATGTAATAACATTTGGAGTAATGGTTGCGGCAATAGAAATTAGTTTGAAATTTGTTATTAATTTTAGTGGTTCAATATATACAAAAGCTAATATTATAGCAGCTGGATTTTATATGGGAATAGTACTTTTAATGTTTGTAATACAAATGGCAACAGCTTCAAAAGATCCAGAAAGTAAATATCTTTTAGATATAGTAATGATACTTTTCATACTTACAATATTCTTTGGAAGTATATTTATGCTAAAATCTATAGTTTGTATAATAATATATATTTTACTTGGACATTTTTTAGGAGTGTTTTCAAACAAAGAGTATAAAGAAAATATATTGGTAAAGAAAGAAAACGGAAAAGTAAAAACAAGAAAAGAAAGTGCATTTGTAAAAGAAGGAGTATATATTCCTTATGCAGAAATTATAGGATATGTAACAATAGTATATTTATTAGTTGAATTAACTCTACCACAAATTATGAGATAATTTTAAAATAAAATTAAAAAAATGAAAAAATATTCCCAGTAAAATATTAAAATAATGTTGGAATAATATAAAGCTGAGTAAAAAATACAAAAGAATAAAGGAATAATAATGTATAAAAATAAGAAAGTTTTTGCGGTAATAGATGCTACTGACGAGATTGATTTAATATCTAGAGACAATAAAAAATTAAAAAAAGAAAATAAAAAAATAGAAGAAATAATGAAAATTATTAATCAAATTGATTACGAAGATGAATACTTTAAAAAACCAATTATTGCAAATACATTGGAAGTTTTTGAAAATTCAGATATAATTGATGAAATATATATAATAATAGATGAAAAAGATGAATCAAAAATAAAAGAAATACTAAAAAAGTTTGGAATAAAAAAAGTAACAGAATTAATATATGGAGATAATCTTAGACAATATAGTATGGAATATGCATTAGATAAAGTAGTTGAATCTCAAAAACAACCTCAATTTATAATAACACATGACGCAAGAGTACCATTTATAAATGAAGATACGATAAAAAATATAGCTGATGCAATGCAAAAAAACATGGCTTGTGTTTATGCATATCCACTTGGGGATAGTGTAAAAAAAGTAAATAAAGAAGAGATGAAAATAGAAGAAAAGATAGGTGTTCATGAATTGTGGCAAACTCAATTTCCAAAAATGTTTTTATCTGGAATATTAATTTCAGCATATGATTATGCAGAAGAGTTTAATCTTTATTCTGAGGATGATGCAACATTAGTAGAATATATGCGATTTCCTATAAAAGTAATAGCTGGAAATAGAAATAGTTTAAAACTTAATTTATCTATTTTTGATACATTAGACCGAGTTTTTAGTAATATTAGGAATAAAGATAGAGGATAATTAATGGCTAAAAAAAATGAAAATAAAAAAAAGAATAAAAATATTAAATCAATAAGTTTAAAAAGATTTATTATTTTTATTCTTATAATTTTTTTAATACTATTTTCAATATATATATCAAATAATAAGTTTAGAGAATTTGTAGATATAAATGTTTTAAGAAAAATAGTTAAAGAGGAAAAATTAAAAGAAATTTACGATAATGTTAATAGTCAAAATGTTTTTGTTTCAAATAAAAATATTCATATATTAAATCAGGGAGAAATAAAAAATTATGATAAAAATGGAAATTTAATAAGCTCAAATATCCTTGGAATAGGAAATGCAATTTCAGATCAAAAAAATGAATATATGGTAATTGCAGAAAAAAATGGAAAAAAGGTTTTTTTATTTGAAAAAGGTAAATTAAAATGGGAAAGAGAAACAGATATAAATATACACAATATATTTGTTAATAAAAATGGACATATAACCTTAATAGGTGACTCATCAATGTATACATCTATAATTATAGTTATGGATAGTAATGGAGACCAATATTTGAAAAAATATTTTTCAAGTAAGTATGCAAGTAAAGCTCAAATATCTCAAAATAATAAATATTTAGTAACAACACTAATAGACTATTCAAAACTTCAAATATCTTCTGAAATAGAAATAATTGAAATAGAAAAAGCAAAAAAAGACACATCAGATGCAATAATAAATAGATATACAAAAGATGAATTAATAATAGACATGGAAATTCAATCAAATGAAGAAATACTTATAAAATGTATAGATGCAATTTATTTAGCAGATAAAAAAGAAATGAAAAAAGTTTATGATTTAAAAGAAGACACAATTTTTGCTGGAATTAATATATCTGATGGATTTGCAACTATATGTGAAAAAAAATCTAATTTATTTTCTCAAACATATGAATTAAAATTATTTGATAAATTAGGTGGTAATATTGGAGTTTTAATACTTGAACAAAACATGCCAAAACATTTGCATACAAATGATACAAATGTTGCAATAGAGATGCCACAATCAATTTTAATTGCATCAGACTTAGGTTGGCTAAAGAAGAAATATAATTCTAATAAAAACTTTATAGATGTAAAAATATCTGATGGATTAGCAGCAATAATTTATACAGATAAAGTTGCAATAATGCCTCTTTAGTATAAAAAGAAAAATAAAAGAAAAAATAAAAAAAGAAGAAAAAATAAAAACATATAAAAAGCGTAACCACAAAAGTTACGCTTTTTATTAATCATTTTTATTTGCTAAATTATCATTATAAAATGTTAAAAGCTTATCATCTAAAAATTTTTCAAGTTCATCTGATGATTTGTTTAGTGCAAAAGAAAGTTCACTAATTAGTGATTGTTTTGCATTCATAAGCATCTTTTTTTCACTAGTTGATAAATTTTTAACTTTATTTCTAAGTGTAAGATTTTTATATATATCTGTTATTTGGTCAACATCACCAGTTTTCATTTTATCTTTATTTTCTTGAAATCTTGTACTCCATTTATCTGTTTGTTCTGGATTAATTTCAGTAAAATTATTTATAATACTTTCTGCTTTTTCTTTTGAAATTATTGATCTTAAACCTAATTCCTCAGATTTATCTACTGGAAGCATAACAGTAACACCACCTGGCATTTCTATTATATAATATTTTGAAACCTCATTTAAAATATTTTTTTCTTCTATACTATTAATAATTCCAGCACCATGTAATGGATAAAAAATTTTATCACCAACATTATACATATTGTCCATCTCCCCTGCTAATTTATATTTATATTATAGCATGAAAAAAGTTAATATACAATTATTTAAATATAAGCAAAAAAAACACAAATCGTAAATTTACGATTTGCGTTTTTAAATAAATTTCAGCTGTATCATAATCATTATAATCACCTTATAAGATTAAAGCAGCTAAACCAAAAGCTACAGTAGCCATTATAAAAATGCTTACGATGTAGAATTTTGCTGGGTTGTTTTCGTCGTTGTTATCATTTGGTTCAATTTTTTCTTTAAGAGAAGAAATTTGTTTTTCTTGTTTGTTAATCTTTCTTTTTAGTTGTTTAATTTCTTCATTTTGTTTTTCTTTTTCTATCATCTCAGAATAATTTATACTGTTTTCGTTGGTATTTTGTTGTGCATAAACTACACATTCATTAAGTGATTGTATAATCATTAAACTGAGTATGATGCTTAAAATTGTTTTTTTCATTTTTTTCTCTTTCTTTTATTAGGAGGAAAATTTTTTCCTCTGCAATATTTAACTATAATTATATTATACCACGGAATTATGTAAACTTCAAAAAATACAAATATTATTGAAAAAAATAAATCTATATGATATTTTCTTTAAAAGAAATATATAAATAAAGGTGAAAAAATGTCAATTGCTTTAGATATTATACTTTTAGTAAGTATAGTTTATAGCGGATATAAGGGGTATAAAAAAGGCTTATTAGAAATTTTAATTAAATTAGCATCTATTTTTGTAATTATATTTTTAATATGGCTACTTATAAATCCATTATCTGAAATGGTATTAAAAAATAAAAAAACAAAAGAATTTGAAAATAATTTATCAAAAAAGATAGAAAGTGTTTTTGGTAAAGATGGAGAAAATTTAGAAAAAGAAGAGAACAAGGACAATAATTTACAAAATTTTTTAATAAAAATAAAAAAAGATGAGATAAAAGAACAAACTAAAAATGATGATATTTCTTTTGCAGAATTTGCAGCAAAAAAATTAACTAAATTAATAATAAGAGGAGTATTAATCTTTGCATTATTTACAATATTTAATTTAATTTTAATTATATTAAGTAAAGTTTTAACAAAGACAGTAAATACTTTTGAAATTACAAGTTTAATAAATTCATTAGGCGGATCTGTATTAAATATTATAAAAACATTAATTATAATTTATTTACTAATATATTCATTTAAAATGGTATCTATTATAATGCCAAAAGGTGCTGTAGAAACAGTAAATAAAACAATAATAGTAAAAAAGATATATAATAGTAATTATTTATCTAAAAAAATGATGGGAGTGCTAAAATAGATGAAAAAAGAAGAAAACAAAAGAGAAGATGTAAATGTAAATTCTATTCATAAACTTCAAAATGCAAGAAGAAAACAAAGACAAAAAGATATTTATGAAAAATTGAATAAAATAAAAAGTGAAGAAAAAAAAGAAATAAAATTAGAAGAAGAAAAAATAAAACAAAAAGAAGATAAAGAAGTTATAGATAAAAATATAAAAGAAAAAGAAAATTTAAAAAATGGAATACAAGAAAATAAAAAAGTTAATAAAGATAAAAAGCTAAATAAAACAAAAGAAAACAAGAAAAAAGAAAAAAAAGAGAACAAGAAAAATAAAAAATTAAAAACAAGAAAACAATGGAAAAAAAGTAGAATAATAAAAAGTATAATAATAGTAATTCTTTTATCTATATTAGCATTCGCATCATTATTTGTTTATAGAGTATTTTTAAATGGTGGTGGTTTAAAAGGTATAATAGCAGCAACAGTAGGACAAACACCAAATAAATTAGAAAATTTAAAACCAATTAATGTTTTAGTACTTGGAACAAATGAAGGAAATACTGACTCAATTATTCTTGCAAGCTATAATCCAAAAACACAAGAAGCATCAATGCTTTCAATACCTAGAGATACATTTGTTGGGCAAAATGTAAATACTGCACCAGCATCAGAAAAAATAAATGCAATATTAACTTTACAAGGTATTGAAAAATTAAAAGAAAAAGTAGAAGAATTAACTGGGATGGAAATACCATATTATATAATTGTAACAACTGACCATGTTGGAAAATTAGTAGATCTAGTTGGAGGCGTAGATTTTAACGTACCTATAAATATGTCTTATAGAGATGTTAGACAAAATTTAAATATAAATCTTAAAAAAGGTATGCAAAAAATAGACGGAAATAAAGCAGAAATGCTTTTAAGATTTAGACACAATCAAGATGGATCAACATATCCACCAGAATATGGTGTTGAAGATATAGGAAGAATGAAAACTCAAAAGAATTTTATAAAAGCACTTATAAAACAAAGTATATCTAAGTTTGATTTATCAAAAATATATGAATTAATAGGAAGTGCAGATCAATATGTAAAAACAAATTTAGAGTTTAAAGACTACAAAGACTATGTTCCTTACATAATTGAGATGAATCCAGATAATATAAAGGTAGCTAGAATAGAAGGAAGAGGAATTCTTACAAGATATTATTTCTTTATACCAGATTATAAAAAACTTGATGAAATAATTTTTGATTTATTTGTTTTCTCAGATGATGAAAGAAAAAATGATCCAAGCTCATTTAAAGTAAAAAGAAATATAAATCAAATAACAACAAAATCAAGTGAATTTGAAAGAAGACAAGAAAGCACAATATCAGAAAAACCAACAAAAAATAAAAAAGATGAAAACAAAAAAACAGAAACAAAACCAGAACCTAAACAAAAAGAAAAACCAGCACCAATGCCAAATCCAAAAGTAAATGAAAAACCAGAACCAAAACCAGAACCTAAACCAGAGCCAACTCCTGAACCAAAACCAGTTGTTCCAAAAAATGAAAATGAATAATTTACATAAAAAATTCTAAAATAATTTAAAAACAAGCAAAAAATAAACTTAAATTGAAAGACAATGAAAAAGAGGATAATATTTAAATATCCTCTTTTTTATATTCAAATGATTAAATTTTTACTTTTTATTTTTTATGTTTTTTCATATTAGAATTTTTATAAGGCTTAAAAATTATTTTTATAAAAATCAAAAATAAAATAGTAAAGATAAAGATTTTTAATAATTTAATAATTTTCTCTTTTTTCAATTGTTTTTCTTTCTCAATTCTTTCTTTTTCTAATCTTTCTTTTTCTTCTTTTTCAAGTTTTTTTCTTTTTTCATCAACTCTTTTTAAATTTATTAAAAAAGAAGAATTAGAATAAAGTGAATTAGATACAGAATATCTAAGATTTTCAGAAGGCAAATTACCAACTATAGTAATAATTTTATTATTTTTAGACTTAGATAATTCATCGTTTTTATATGATACTAAAAAATATCCAGAAAGTTCATTATATCCAGTTTTTACTCCTAAAATATCTTTTCTTTTAAAATTGCTATCTATTAAATAAAGATTAGTATTTTGTCTTTTTTGAAAAGCTCTTCCACCATATGAAGGGATATTAATATATGAATTATTTACAAGATCTTTAAAAATAGGATTTTTAAGACAATATTTAGTAAGCTTTAAAAGATCATTTGCAGTTGTATAATGATTTTTTTCTGCAAGTCCATAAGAATTAGTTATATTTGTATCTTTCATATCTAACTTATTTAAAAGCTTTTTAGTAAGAGGTAAAAAACCTTCTGTTTTTTCATTAAGAATACGCTCTAAAGTTTTAGCAGCATCATTACAAGAAGGAATCATTGTATAATGTAAAAGCTGATCTATAGAAACCGTTTCACCTACAATCAAAGGAACTGAAACATAATTTTGAGGAAGAACAGTATCTTTATTAATTATTTTTATTTTTTCATTAATATCTAAATTTTCAATAGCTAAAATAGAGGTTAAAACCTTAGTTACACTGGCTGGATTTATTTTTGTATTTTCATTTTGAGATATTAAAACTTTATCAAATTCCTCAGAATAATTTAAAAAAATATATTTTTGATTAATTTCCTGATTTTTAAAATTATTTTTAACATTGTTTTTCAAAAGCATTTCATTGTATTCTGCACTTGGAATATTAGTACAGTCTTTTAAAGTTTTAGCAAAAGCTAAATTAGAAAAAAGTAAAAAAAATATAATAAAAAAAATAAAAATTTTTTGTATTTTTTTCATAAAAATCCTTTCAAATTTAAAAAGATAATATGAAAAAAAGAGAAAAAAAGCAATTAAATAAAGCTAAAAAGGAGGTAATTATATGAATAAGATTGAAAATATAATAAATAAAATGAAAAATTTAAACAAAGAAGAAAAAGAAAAAATTTTAATTAAAGTTTTTGTAGGAATAATCATAATATATTTTTTAATAAATATAGTATTTAATAAAAAAAATAATGTAGAAGCAGAAAATATAAATAATAAAGAAACAATAACAGAAAAAGAAGATGAAACTACAGATTCAAAGGATTTAGAAAAAATATATGTACATATAACTGGGTATGTAAATAATCCAGGAGTTTTAGAATTAAAAGACGGAACAAGGCTTAGTGAAGCAATAGAGAAGGCGGGTGGAGCAAAAAAAGATGCAGATATTAAATATTTAAATTTAGCCAAAAAAGTCCAAGATGGAGAAAAAATATATATACCAAATAAAAAAGATGTTATTGAATATGAAAAAGGAATTAATCAAGAAAAAATAGGAGATAGCCAAAAATATATAGAAGAGCCAGAATTAAATAATGAAAAAATAAAAGATGAAAAAGCGGATGAAAAAGTAAATATAAATAAAGCAACAAAAGAAGAGCTTATGGAAATTCCAGGAGTAGGAGAAGTTACTGCAAATAAAATTATTGAAAAAAGAAAAACAAAAAAGTTTTTGGATATAAATGAAATAAAAGAAATAGATGGAATAGGAAATACAAAATTTAAAAAAATTAAAAATAAAATAAAAATATAAAAAATATAAACAATATATTTTTTAAATATTTGACTTATATACTTTTAAAAATATAATATATAAATAAAAGAAAGGTTTATATATGAAAACTGCAGATGAAATGATGGAATATTTAGAAAAAAGTGGTTTTAAAATGCACTTTTTTTCAAGACATGCATTAAAGAAAAGAGCAGAAATGATAGAGGATTTAATCTCAGATACAGAAGAAGTAAAAACATGTTTTGTGGCTAAAAAAATTGAGAATGATACAAAGTTTCCAAACATTATTTACGGGCCATTAACATTTGCATATATGAATGTTTGTTTTGTAGCATTAACAGATAGAAGAATTGTTGAAGCTAAAATAGATAATTTAATAATACCAGAAAAGAAAATAATAACTATAGAGCTTACATATTTAAATGATATAACTAAAAGGAAAAAATGGTTTACAAAAATAATTATAGATACAATAAAAGAACAATTAAATTATATAATGTTTAACAAATATGGAAATATAGCATATAGTAATTTTCAAAAAGCTTATGCGAAACTGAAAGAAGACAAAGAAAAACAAGAAGAAAATAAAGAAAAAGAAGAAAAAGTAGAAGAAAAAAATGAAAATAATTTAAATTCATATGATGGAGCTTTTAATAAATTATCTGAAAAAGATCCCAAACTTGCAATAACTCAAATGAAGGAACTTTTAGAAGAAGGACTTATAACTAAAAAACAATATGATGATAAAATTAATTCTATTTTAAATAAGATGTAATTTCTTGACAAATGTATATAAAAAATATAAACTTAAAATATCAAAGAAGCAGAGGTCTCACCTTTTGGCTTAAAAGTGCTTTAAAGGTTAAAAAATTTATTTTAAATAAAAAATAGACAATATATATTTGGAGACAGCTTTTTTGAGTTGTCTATTTTTTTTGGAGGTAATTATTAAGAAAAGACATTTTATAAATAATGATATAATAGCTAATGAAGTAAAAGTAATTGCAGAAGATGGAGAACAATTAGGTGTTTTAAAACTAGATGAAGCAATTGAAATTGCAGAGTCTAAAAAGTTGGATCTTGTTTTGGTTGGACAAAACGCAAATCCTAAAGTTTGTAAAATAATGGATTATGGAAAATATTTATTTGAACAAACTAAAAAAGAAAAAGCTAATAAAAGACAAGCGAAAGCGGTAGAAATAAAAGAAATAAGAATTTCAACAAATATTGCAGAAAATGATTTAAATCATAAGGCAAAATTAGCAAAAGATTTTATTGAAAAAGATCACAAAGTTAAAATAACAATGAGACTAAAAGGTAGAGAAATGCAAAAAAAAGATATTGCTTTTGCTGTAATGGATTCAATGTATAAAAAAATAGGTGAAGAAAATGCAATTATTGAGAAAAAACCATTTTTAATGGGGAGAACTATTCAAATGATACTTTCAAAAAACAAAAAGTAAATGTGGAAGGGAGAAAAAAATGCCAAAAATAAAGACAAATAGAGCTGCAAAGAAAAGATTTAGTTTCACAGGAACTGGAAAAATAAAAAGAACAAAAGCAAATAGAAGACATAGATTTGCAGGAAAAACACCAAGACAAAAAGCAACTGGAAAAATCCAAGATGCTTTAGTAAAAAATGGAAAAAGAGTTGAAGAAATAAAGAAAATGTTACCATATGGTTAGATAAAATGGAGGTAAGTACAAATGGCAAGAATTAAAACAGGAAAAACAGCAAGAAAAAGACATAAAAAAATCATAAAGTCTGCTAAAGGGTATTTTGGAAAAAGAAGTACTAACTTTACAATAGCAAAACAAGCAGTTATGAAATCTGGAAATTATTCATATGTTGGAAGAAAAAGAAAAAAAAGAGATTTTAGAAGATTATGGATAACAAGAATTAATGCTGCAGCAAGAAATCATGGAATGACATATAGTAAAATGATAAATGCTATGAAAAAACAAAATATAATAATTAACAGAAAAATGCTTGCAGAAATGGCAGTAAATGATAAAGCTAGTTTTGAAAAATTAATAAAAGAATTAAATGCTTAAAAAAGCATTTTAAAAGTATTGACAAAAATATAAAAAATCAATATAATGTAAATATTGTACTTAATTTAAGTACATTTGGGTAGGTGGCCGAGTGGTTAAAGGCGACAGACTGTAAATCTGTTCTCGTAAGAGTACGAAGGTTCGAATCCTTCCCTGCCCACCACACGCGCCCTTAGCTCAGTTGGTCAGAGCAACCGGCTCATAACCGGTGGGTCCAAGGTTCGAATCCTTGAGGGCGCACCAAATAAAGGCATCACTATAATTAGATTAGTGATGCCTTTTATAAAAGAGGTAAATATGATTAGATTTAGAAAAGCTGTATTAATAATCCATGGATTTGCTGGGGGTGTTTATGATGAAGAATACCTTGCAACAATGCTTGAAATAAATAAAAAACTTGATGTGTATACATTTACATTACCAGGTCATAGTTTTGAAAATATTAAAAATATTACATATAAGGACTGGATAGAAAAATCTGAAAAAATGACTGAACTTTTAATAGATGCAGGATATAAGTCAATCTATGTAATAGGTCATTCTATGGGCGGAGTTATTGCAACATATATTGCAGGAAAATATAAAGAAGTAAAAAAACTTGTACTTGCAGCTCCTGCTTTTCAGATAACAGGATATGAAGAAGAAAAATGGGATATACCAAAAATATTTCAAGGAGTTCCTAAAATATTTGAACAATATGGATTTAAATTTGTAAAAGATAGAATGAAGAAAATACCGGTTGGCTTTTATAAAGAATTTCTAGACTTAATAAAGAAATTTGAAGATACACCTCAAAAAATAAATATACCAACATTTTTAATATGGGGTAGAGAAGACAATATAGTTCCACTTGATACTTCAAAAAATTTGTTAGAAAAATTAGCAACTGACAACAAAAAGCTTTTGGTAGTAAATGATGCAACACATAATCTTTTTAATGAAAAAAGAAAAGAAGAAATTACTGAATATATTGAAAAATTTTTAATGAAAGATAAAGCAATGTATAAATTTCCAGATGAAATAGGTGAAATAAAAAGGAAAACAAAAGAAAACAAGAAGAATAAAAAAGCATAAAATTTTATATAAAAAAGTTTTATGCTTTTTTGTTAATTTTTAAATAAAAAAAATAAATATAGCAAAAAACAACAAATTGTGGTATATTCCTTTAGAAAGGATTTTTATGAAAAAAGTTTTGGAAAATAATAATATTGTATACATTCCAGATGATTGTGTAGATGAAGTTAATATTAATTTTAAAAAGGACGCAAAAAATAATATTGTTTTTATAGGAGAATATGCAAAACTATATAAAACAAATATTAGATTAAATGGCTCTGGAAATGTTGTATATATAGCTGGTTATGAATCTAAAGAAAAAAAGGATGTTGCTCCATTCTTGAGAATAACATTAGATTTATATGAAAATTCTTCTTTTTATTTAGGGAAAAATTCAACAATAAAAACAAAAACACAGTTTAGAGGAATAATCGCAAAAGATACAAATATTTTTTTAGGAAATGATGTAATGATGTCTGAAGGAACATTAATGAGGACAACTGATGCACATTATGTATATAATTTAGATTTGTATGAACCTATAAATTTAAATAAATCAATAATGATAGGTGATCATGTTTGGATAGCAGCAGATGTAACTATATTTAAAGGAACTATAATAGGTTCAGGATCTATTGTATCTGGAAATGCACTTTTAGTTGGAAATAAAATTTTTTGTTCAAATGCAGTTATTGGAGGAATGCCAGCAAAGACAATTAATACAAATGTTGCATGGTTAAGACCAGAAGTACACAAAAAACAAGAACATAAAAGTAAAGAAGAGATAGATGAATTTAAATATAATGAAGATGAAAAAACAATATCTTTACAAGAATTGGATAAAAAAATTATTGAAAGTACAGAAGGGGAAAAATTAAAAATGTTTAATGAACTTGATGAAAATAAAAATAGATTTTGTATAGAATATGATAGTAAAAAAAAAAAAGAAAATTTAGAGATTAAAAATAATAAAAACATATCTTTAAAGATAGATAAAAGCATATATCATAAAATAAGCTCTATAGAAATAGAAGATTTATATTGGGAAAATACATATCTTAATATTATATTAAATAAAGATGTGGACTATCTGGTTTTGTATAGGAAAAAAAATGATGAAAAAATAAAAATGATAAAAGTAAATGAATGTCATTTTAAAATAAATGTAGTAAATGTTGATACAGAAGATAAAGTTTTATATGGGGAGTATTTTGTATTGTATAAGGGTCTTCCATTAAATGTTAGTAAAGAATTAATAAAAAATATGAAAACAAAAGAAAAAATATTTTTATTTTCTAAAAAATATGCATATCTAGCTTTTTACAAAAGAAGCAATTATATTTTAAAAATTAACTTCCAAACATATGAAAACATAGAACTAAAAAAAGTAAAAAAACCTAAAATGCCTAAAAAATTTAAAGGAAAAGTTAAAAGAGTTTTAGCTAATATTTCTAAAAAATATATGCAAATACTATATAATATGTATCATAGAACAACTCCAAATAAAGAAAAAAATGTACTGTTTTTAACTATGAACAAAGACGTTATAGATGGAAACTTAATTGCGTTATATGATTATATGAAAGAAAATACAGATTATAATCTTATTACAGAAGCACATAATATATTTAAAATGAAAAAAAAGGACAAGATAAAAAATGTTTTAAGAACTATAAAAAAAATAGCTAAGTCTAAATATATTTTTGTAGATAATTACACACCTATATTTAACAGAATAGATTTACCAAAAGATGTTGAATTAATACAGTTATGGCATGCAGGAGTTGGCTTTAAAGCAGTTGGATATACAAGATTTGGAAAAACAGGATCTCCAAACCTTTTAAATTCTGCACATAGAAAATATACAAGAGCAATAGCATCAACAAGCAAAGCTGTTGAGATATATCAAGATGTGTTTGGAATATCTGCAGATAAGTTTATAATTACAGGACTTCCAAGATTAGATAAATTAGTAGGGTCAAAAGAAGAGATAGAACAAAAAATATATAAAAAGTATCCAAAATTAAAAGATAAAAAAAATATATTATTTGTTCCAACATATAGAGGAAAAGGACAATCAGTTGCTAGATATGATATTAATTGGCTTGATTTAGATAAAATAAATGAATTTTGTGAAAACAATAATATGAACTTTATAATAAAAATGCACCCATTTGTTGATCCATTAGAAATAGATTTAAAAAAATATCCAAATATATTAGATTTGTCAGATTATCAAGAAATGAATGAACTTTTATGTATTTCATCAGCAATGATAACAGATTTCTCATCAAATGTTTACGAAGCAGCACTTCTTGAAATACCAATTATTTTATTTGCACCAGATAAAGAAGAATATGAAGTAACAAGAGGTGTACATAGAACTTTAGATGAGTTTGCAGGGGATGATATAGCAAGAAATACAGAAGAACTTCTTGAAAGCTTAAAAGATTTAAAAATAAAAGATTGGCAAAAAGATTTTAGAAAAGATGAAGTTCAATTAGAACATTCAGGATCTTGTAAAAAAATAGTTCAAGAGATTTTTAAAAAATAAAATAGGAAAATAAATGATAAAAGAAAAAATAAAAGAATTTTTACTAATTATTCTTTTTTGTGTTATAAAAATTATAATTTTTTTAATAGACATTATATATAATATTACTCAAATATTTAGAAAAAGAAAAAATCATAAAATATGTATGCTTTCAAGGCAATCAAATGATATTACTTTAAATTTTTCATTATTAAAAGAAGAAATAGAAAAGCAAGATAAAGAAGCAGAAATATATATATCCTGTATGAGATTTAAATTTAGTTTTAAATATATTATAAATATAATAAAAGATTTATGGAATTTGAGTAATAGTAAAATAGCAATAATAGATGGTTATTCAATTCCTATATGTAATTTTACTAATAAAAAATTAAAAGTTTTTCAAATATGGCATTCTTTTGGAAGCATGAAAAGTTTTGGAAAAAACACTGTAGGAAAGAAAAATGGTAGAAGTCTTTTTGTAGAAAAAGTTTTTAATATGCATAAAAATTATGATTATATATTTGCATCTTCAAAAGCATATAGTAAAAATTTAGTATCTGGTTTTGGATATGGAGAAGAAAATTGTATAATTTGTCCGCTTCCAGTTGTTGATGTTTTGAATAGAAAGAAAAAGTTATATAATTATATAATAAAAAATGAAGAATTTGAAAAAATAAATAAAAAATTAGATAAAAAGAAAAAGACAATATTATATGCTCCAACAACAAGAAATGATTTTGAAACTTTAGAAAGTGCTATATTTGATATATTAGATATAATTGATTTTAAAAAATATAATTTTGTTTTGAAAATGCATAAAAATGAAAATATAAATTTTTCTCAAAAAGATATAGACAAATACTTAAAGAACAAATATAATAATTTAAATGGCATAAATGCATATATAGATAATAATAGTTTAACTTTAGAATATATATTAATTTCTGAAATACTTATATCAGATTATTCCTGCGTAATATATGAGGCAATGGAAGCAGATACAAATGTATTTTTATATATACCAGATTATAATGAATATATAAAAAATACAGGTTTAGAAGTAGATTTGAAAAAAGAATTTAAAGATCTTTACGCAGAAGATAAGAAAACTTTAAAAAATATTTTAGAAAAAAAATATCCTAAAGAAAAAATGGAAAAAATAAAAAATAAGTATGTAACAAAAAATGAAAATTCAACAGAAACAATGGTGAAAATAATTTTAGAAAAAGGAAGGTAGATATGGGAAAAAATAAAGCGGTAATATTTGCAGGTGGAGTTGGAGAAAGAATGAAACTTGGAAAACCAAAACAATTTATAGAATTAATGCACAGACCAATAATTGCAGAAACAATTAGTTATTTTCAAAAAAATGATGATGTGGATGAAATATATGTTGTAATAACTAAGGGTTATGAAGATGTAATGGAAAGAATAAAAGAGACATTTAATTTTACAAAAATTGTAAGCATTATAAATGGTGATACAACAGGAATGAGATCTATTTATAAAGGACTTTGTGAAGCGGCAAAAAATTTAGAAGATGATGATATAGTACTGATTCATGATGGTGTAAGACCACTTATAACAACTGAATTAATAAGCTCTAATATTAAAGTTGCAAGAGAAAAAGGAAATTGTATATCTGTTGGAAAAATAGTAGAAACACCTATAATGATTGAAAATAATAATATAAAAAGAGTTTTAGATAGAAATGAAACACTTATAGCAAAAGCACCACAAACATTTTTCTTAAAAGAGATAAAAGAAATGCATGAAAAAGCTAGAGAAGATGAAAAGTTATATGATTCATTTGTAGATAATTGTAGTTTGGCTTTTTATTATGGGAAAAAATTGAATTATACACTTTCAAGTAGTGCTAATATAAAAATTACAACAAAACCAGATGTGTATAAAATGATAGGACTACTTAATGGTAAAGATTATGAAAATTTATTTGTAATGAAAAAAAATGATGAGGAGTAAAAAATGTTTTTAAGTAAAATAGTTGAGGAAGATGTAGATAATATTATAAAGGATAATGATCTGTTAAATTTAGATGATAGTACATTTTTTATAACAGGTATATCAGGAACTATAGGAGGATATTTTTTCAAAACAGTTTATCAATTAAATCATAAATATGGTAAAAACCATAAAATTTATGGTTTATTGAGAAAAGAAAATGATAAATTTGATGAATTCAAAAAAGATAAGAATATAGTTATATTATACCAAGATGTTACAGAACCAGTTAAAATAGATGAAAAAGTAGACTATATTATTCATACAGCTGGTCCAACTAGTCCTAAAATAATGAAAGAAGATCCAGTAGGAACAAATCTTGCTAATATATTAGGAACAATAAATACAGTAAAAATTGCAAAAGAAAATAATGCTAAAGCATATCTATTTATTTCATCAAGAGAAGTTTATGGAGAAGCAGATGAGAATACAAAATATTTTACAGAAGATGGAAAAGTAGGTTATATAGATCATACAAATGTAAGAAATTGTTATGCAGAAAGTAAAAGAAATGCAGAAAATTTACTAATTTCATATAATAAAGAGTATGGTTTAAATGTAAAAGCAATAAGACTAGCTCATACTTTTGGGCCAGGAATAAATATATATGATGGAAAAGTACAATCAGACTTTTTGAAAAATTATATACATAATGAAGATATTATAATGAAAAGTAAAGGAGATAGTGTAAGAACATATACTTATGTATCAGATGCAGTAAGTGCTATGTTTAAAGTTATTTTAAAATCTCCAAAAGAAGAAGTTATATACAATATTAGTGATGAAGCAAATGAGATTACAATAAAAGGATTAGCAGAAACAATTTCAGAAATTGGAAAAGAAAATGGAAAAGATATTAAAGTTATAATGGAAATCCAAGATGACAAAAATGTATCATTTGCGCCTTTCTCAAAAGGAATAGTTTGTTCTAAAAAAGTAAGAGGCTTAGGATATAATAATAGATATAATGTAAAAGAAGGCTTTGAAAGAACAATTAAACATATTGAAGAAACTAATGAATATGAAAAAGCATTAAATGAGAGATAAGATGAAAAATAAAATAAAATTTTTAAATTTAATATTATTTATATTAATATTTTTTGTGCTACTAATAATATTTGGAAAGATTTTAATTCCTAAAAAAGTATCAGATATATATTATAAAAATGAAGTATATTATAGAGATTATGATTTAGATTATATTGCAGCAGGATGTAGTGAAATGAATAGAGGTATATCACCAATGTTTATTTGGAATGATACAGGTTACACTGGATACAATATAGGTGCCTCTGCAGAAAGAATATATACTACATATTATTCTCTAAAAAGTATATTAAAATACCAAAATCCTAAATATGTATTTTTATCATCAGAATTAATACATATGACATATCCTTTAAATAAACATTTATTAAGAGAAAATTGGGAAAGAAAACCAATAAATGAAGTAAATTTTGAGATGTTAGGGGATAAGATATATAATTTTGATACATATGATTATATACATTCAATTTTCCCAATTTTTGCATATCATCAAGAATGGAAACATTTTGGAAAAATTCCATCAAATCATGAGACTAGAGGACATTATGTAAAAGCTAAAAGCAAAGTGAAAAAACAACCAAGTGATAAAGATGCTAAAAAATACTTTAAAAAAACAGATAAAGTAAAAAAAATAAATGATATAAATATAGAATATCTTTTAAAAATAAATAAAATGTTAAAAGAAAAAAATATTAAGTTCGTAATTGTTGGTATGCCAAATTTTCAAACATATTCATATGCTGCACATAATGCAATTAAAGAAATATCTGAAAAAAATGATATAACATTTTTGGATTTTAATGAATATATGGGAAAATATAATATAGATTATAGAATGGATTTTGAAGATAAAACACATTTAAATGGATTGGGTGCTAAAAAATTATCTTCATTTATATCAGATTATCTAAAATCTCAAGGAGATCTTAAAGATAAAAGGAAAGATGAAAATTTTCAAAACTGGAATAAAGATTATAAAACATATCTGAAATATTATAAAAAAGTAACAAAAAATATAAAGAAAAACAAAAAGACAAAAGAAGTTAATGTAGAAAAATTAATGGATATAATAGAAGAAAAAAAAGAAAAAATAGAAAAAAAGAAAACAAAAAATAAGATAGGTAGAAAAATTGAAAAAGTTTTTTAAAGACATAAAAAAATATTTTTATTATTCAAAATATGCAGCTAAATCTGAATTAAAAACAGAAGTAGCTAATTCATACTTAAACTGGCTTTGGTGGATATTAGATCCACTTGCATTTATGCTTATATACTCATTTATAACAATAATTGTATTTGGGCAAAAAATGAAATATTTTCCAGTTTTTGTATTTTTAGGATTAAGCTGCTGGAATTTCTTTAATTGGATGATGAATGGATCAGTAAAACTGATATTAAATAATAGACATATATTAAGTAAAATTTATATACCAAAATACATTTTATTATTTCAAAAAAGTTTTGTGTATTTACTTAAAACATGCATTTCTTTTGCATTAGTTGCTATAGTAATAATTTGGTATAAAATACCAGTTACGATACATTATTTAAATATTATACCTTTATTAATATTATTATATATATTAAGTTTTTCATTAGGACTTTTTTTGATGCATTTTGGAGTATATATAGAGGATTTACAAAATTTAACAACAATAGTTTTAAAAATGCTTTTTTATATGTCAGGTATTTTTTACAATATTAAAAAAATAAAGTTAGATCCATATATAAAATATTATTTCATTAATTTTAATCCAATAGCATTTATAGTAAATGGACTAAGAGAAGCAATAATTTATGCAAAAAATATAGATTATAAAATACTTATAATGTGGTATGTAATTTCAATTATTTTACTTGTAATTGGTGTAAAATTAATTCAAAAAAATGAAAATACTTATGCAAAGGTGATATAAATGAAAAACAAAAAAATTTCACTAGAAGTTTCGAATTTGGTAATAAGATACAGAAGCTTAAAAAAATTTTCAGTGAAAAAAAATTTTCTAAAACCAGGGAAAACAAAACAAGATTCAAATTATTATGAAGCGTTAAAAAATATATCTTTTAAATTAAATGAAGGAGATATATTAGGAGTTATAGGAACAAATGGAGCAGGAAAATCTACTTTATTAAAAGCAATAGCTGGAATATTTTCTCCAGATGAAGGAACTATAAATCTTCATAATAATTCTGTTTCACTTCAAGCAATTGGAGTGGGATTTCAAAAAAGATTATCTGGATATGAAAATATATATTTATCTGGACTATTATTAGGGTTTACAAAAGAAGAGATAGATAATAAAATAGATGAAATAATAGAATTTTGTGGTATTGGTGATTTTATATATAAACCAGTTAATGTTTATTCTTCTGGAATGCAATCAAAATTAGCTTTTTCAATAAACGCAATACTTGAAGCAAATATAATGCTTGTTGATGAAGTTTTAAGTGTTGGTGATGTTAAATTTAGAGACAAAAGTTATAAAAAGATGAAAGAATTAATACTTGCAGAAGATAGGACAGTTATAATAGTTTCACATAATATGAATTCATTAAGAGAATTATGTGATAAAGTTTTATGGATAGAAAAAGGGGAGATGGTAAAATTTGGAGATACTAATGAAATAATTGATGAGTATCTTGAATTTACTCAAAAATAATATGAAAACTTTAATAGAATATTTAGAAAAAAATGTTGAAAATTTTCCTAACAATATAGCATATGTAGATACAGAAAAAGAAATAAGTTGGAAAGACTTGCAAGAAAAAGGAAAAAATTTAGCAAGCAAAATAATTGAAAAAAATATAATTAATAAACCAATAATAGTATATATAGAAAAATCTGTCGATGCTATAATAGCAATGATAGGTGTATTATATTCTGGAAATTATTATGTTTTCTTAGATACTAAAATGCCAGAAGATAGATTTGAAAAAATATATAATGATTTGGAAGATCCTATTATAATTTCTAAAGAAAAAGAATTTAAGAAATTAAAGGATAAATATAATTATATAAATATTCAAAAAATAGAAAAAGAAACAAAAATAGATGAAGAAAAAATAGAGCAAATACAAAAAAATGTTATAGACATTAATCCAATGTATATTTTGTTTACATCTGGATCAACTGGAAATCCTAAAGGTGTAGTTATATCACATAGATCATGTCTAGCATATTTTGATTGGCTTGTAAATGAATTCAAATATGATGAAAATACAATATTTGGAAGTCAAACACAGCTTTATTTTAGTATGAGCCTAAGTGATGTTATAGTTAGTGTAAGAACTGGAGCTAAATGTGTACTTATACCTAAAATGTATTTTTCTTTTCCAGTAAAATTGTTTGAATTTATAAATAAATATAAAGTAAATACTATCTACTGGGTACCAAGTGCTTTAGGAGTTCTTAGAAATTTGGATGTTTTAAAAGATTTAAAATTTGAAAATTTGAAAAAAGTACTATTTGCTGGTGAGACAATGCCAATGAAAACATTTAATTATTTAAAAAAGCATTATCCAAATGTAGAATATGCTAATTTATTTGGACCAAGTGAAACAGTAGATATCTGTACTTTTTATAGAGTTGATAGAGAGTTTTCAAATGATGAAACATTTCCAATAGGTAAAGTATGTTCAAATTTAAATATGTATATATTAGATGAAAATGACAAAGAAGCTGAAGAAGGTGAACTTTGCATTAGTGGAACATATATTGCAAGTGGATATTTTAAAAATAAAGAAAAAACAAAAGAAGTATTTATGCAAAATCCATTAAATGATAAATTTATAGAGTATATTTATAGAACTGGTGATATAGTTAAGCATAATGATAAAAATGAATTAGTTTTCTTATCAAGAAAAGATTTCCAAATAAAACATTTAGGATATAGAATTGAGCTTGGAGAAATTGATACAGCAATAAATGCAAATGATAATATTAAAAGTTGTTGTACTGTATATGATGATAAAAACAAGCAAATTATAGCATTTTATGAAGGCGAAATTAATGAAGATGAAATATTAGAATTTTTAAAAACAAAATTACAAACTTATATGATCCCAAATAAAGTTATAAAATTAGATAGAATGCTTTATAATGCTAATGGGAAAATAGACAGAAAGTCTTTAAAACAAAAAATAAATGAAGTATAAATAAGGAAAAAGAGGGTTTAATATGGAAAGAATCGTTGAAATTTTAAATGAAATAAAACCAGGAATTGATTATAAAAATGAAGAAGCTTTAATTTCAGACGGAATATTAGAAAGTTTTGAAATAGTAACATTAGTTGCTAGACTTAATTCAGAATATGATATTGAAATAGGTGTTGCAGATATTATTCCAGAAAATTTTGAAACTGTAGAAGCAATAGAAAAACTTGTAGAAAAATTAGAGGACTAATATGGCAATAACTATAAATATTAATAGTGTAGGATTTTTAATTTTTACAGCTATAACAACAATCCTATATTTTCTATGTTGGAAAAAATACCGATATATATTATTAACTATAGTAAGCAGTTTATATTTGTTTATAGCTAGTAAATTTTATGCTTTGTTTGTACTATTTAGTGCAATTAGTGTGTATTTAGGCGGAATATTAATTTCAAATATACAAAAAAAATATAAAGAAAAAGACAAAGAAGAACGAAAAAAAATAAAATCAAAAGTAAAAACAAAGAAAAAAAACATAATGCTTGCTGTAGTTTTAATGAATATAATGATTTTAGCTGTTTTAAAATACTACAATGTAACAGCAGAAGTATATGGTTGGAAAATAATTAATATATTAATGCCACTTGGTATATCATATTATACATTAGAGGCTATAAGCTATATTGTAGATATAAACAGAGGAAAATATGAAGCAGATAAAAATTTCTTTCATGTTCTTTTATATTTAACTTTTTTTCCAAAAATGACATTAGGTCCAATTGGAAAATATGACAAATTAAAAGAAACATTATTTGAAGGAAGCAGTTTTGATTATGATAGAATAAGAAAAGCTTTTTTACTTATATTTTATGGCTATTTCAAAAAAATGGTAATAGCAGATAGATTTGGAATTTTAGTTGATCATATATATAAAAATCAATTAGCGGGTTACAATTTTATAATTTCAATGATAGCTTACACAATCCAGTTATATATGGAATTTTCAGGCTGTATTGATATAGTAAGAGGAGTTTCAGAAATTTTTGGAATAAAACTTGATGAAAACTTTAGACAACCATTCTTTTCACAAAATGTCCAAGAATTTTGGAGAAGATGGCATATAACTTTAGGAGCATGGTTAAAAGAATATGTTTTCTATCCAATTTCAATTTCTAAAATGAATATGAATTTAAATAATTTTGCATTTAAAAAATTACCAAAATTTTTAGCAAAATTTATAACTGTAGCATTTCCATTATTTTTTGTTTGGGTAATTAATGGTGTTTGGCATGGTGCCGGTTTAAAATATCTATTGTATGGATTATATTATTATGCAGTCATGATGATAGGAGTGTTCTTTAAACCACTTACAGATAGTATTTTTAAAAAATTAAAAATTAATTTAGATAAAAAAGGTTTTAAATTATTTAGAATAATTAGAACAACTATATTAGTTATAATTGGTAATGCTATATTTAAAGCACCAAGTGTATCTTATGTATATAATAAATTAACAAATGGATATAATGAGAATTTAAATGTATTTACAAAAGCTTTTACAAAAAAGGATCTTTTAGTTGGAGCCATATTTTTAGGAATAATATTTATTATTTCAATTTTAAAAGAAAGAAAAGTAAATGTTAGAGAAAATGTAGAAAAAAGCAATGTAGTTATAAGATGGGCAATATATTATTTTTTAATTTTTGGAGTAATAATTTTTGGAATTTATGGAAAAGGATATGATCCAAAAGACTTTATATATGGAGGCTTTTAATTTGATAAAAAATAAAAGAATATATCAAGATGAAAATCTTGATATATTTTACATAAAAAGTGATAAAAAAAAAGAAGACTCATATAATTTTTTAAAAGAATTATATAAAAATGTGGGAGAAAATTTTTATATTAAAAGAGAAAAATATCATAGGCCTAAAAACATATTATCTAAATATAATTATTCAATAACATATGTAAAAGACGGAAGTTTTATAGCTTTTGGTAAAGGAAATTTTGCAATAGATGCAGAAGAAATTAAAGCATATGATAAAAATATAAATAAAATATTAAAAATAAATCCAAAGAATGAAAAAGAATTTTTTGAATTTTTCACAAGAAAAGAAGCTTTAATAAAATTAAACAATTTAATGCTTACAAATATTTTAGATGATTTAAAAGGATATACAAAAAGTATCATTCACAATAAATATATAATTAGTATAGCAAGAGAGTTTGAAAAATAATAAAAAAAATAATAAAAAACAGTTGACAAAGACAAAAAAACAAAGTATAATTAATTTATACTTTTGATGCAGGTGTAGTTCAATGGTAGAACCTCAGCCTTCCAAGCTGATGATGAGGGTTCGATTCCCTCTACCTGCTCCATAAAATACATAAGATTTCTTATGTATTTTTTTTATGTATAAATTTTAAATAAAAAAATTAAAAAAATTTTACTTGATAAAAAACATAAAATGAAATAAAATAACAAATATAGATCAATTACGAAAGGAGATATTAAATAATTAATTATTTAATAAAAATATATGGGAGAGGTAATTGTAATAACATCTGGAAAAGGTGGAGTAGGTAAAACAACCACAACAGCAAATTTAGGAGCAGCTTTAGCACTTGCAGAGAAAAAAGTTTGTCTAGTAGATACAGACATTGGACTAAGAAATTTAGATGTTGTAATGGGATTAGAAAATAGAATAGTTTATGATATTGTTGATGTTGTTGAAGGAAAATGTAAATCAAGACAAGCATTAATAAAAGATAAAAGATTTAAAGAACTTTATCTTTTACCAGCAGCTCAAACAAAAGACAAAACAGCTGTTAGTGAAGAGCAAATGATAGATCTTATTACAAAATTAAAAGAAGATTTTGATTTTATTTTAATTGATTGCCCGGCAGGAATAGAACAAGGTTTTAAAAATGCAATAGCAGGTGCAGATAGAGCAATTGTTGTTACAACTGCAGAAATTTCCGCTATAAGAGATGCAGACAGAATAATCGCACTTATAGAAGCAGCAGGAATAAAAAATCCAGAGCTTTTAGTAAATAAATTAAAACCTAATATGGTAAAAAAAGGCGAGATGATGGATGTAGACGATATTGTTGAACTTCTTGCAATTGATCTTGTTGGAGTGGTTCCAGAAGATGAATGTATAATAATTTATACAAATCAAGGTGAACCAGTTATATTAAACAAAAAATCTCCTTCTGGAAGAGCATATATAGAAATTTCAAGGAGAATTTTAGGGGAAAATGTAGAAGTAACTATTCCAAGAGTTAAAGATGGTTTTTTTGAAAAATTAAAAAAGATATTTAAAAAATAAGGAAAGATTAGGAAATTGTAATGTTTGATCAAATAAAAGATTTTTTTAGTAATATGCTAAAAGATATTACAGGAAAAGACAAAAAAAAAGAAAATAAGAAAAAAACAGGAAATAAAGCAAAAGAAAGATTACATATAGTTCTTGTGCAAGATAGAGCAAATATATCTACAGACTTTTTAGAAATTATGAAACAAGAAATAATAGATGTAATAAAGAAATATGTCATAATAGATGAGTCTAAAATTGATGTTAGGTTTACAAGCTCTGTTAATAATGATGGAAGTCATTCAGCCCCAACACTTTATGCAAATGTTCCAATACTAAATATAAGAAATGAAATGAAATCTCAAAAATTATCTGAAAAAGATGTAAAAAAACAAGAAGAATTGGAAGAAAAAGTTGATGAAGCTCTTAAAAAAGAAGAACAATTTGAAACAATGAAAATTTCTTTAAAAGATGAAGATAATGTAAAAAAAGATAAGAAAAATACTGAAGAAAAGAAAAAAGAAGAAAAAATAGAAAAAGAAAAAATAAAGAAAAAAAACAATAAAAAAGAAAATAAATTAAAAAAAGCTATTGAAGAAACAGCAAAAAAACAAAGAGAAAAAAACAAAAAAGAAAGTAAATAAAATATATAAAAAACTTGCAATAAATAAAGATAAATAATAAAATATAATTTGTAAAACAAATGCATGTGTTTTACAAGAAAGAATCATTATAAAAATTTCCATAGGATATTTTCGCTACTTAACAAAGTAGCGTTTTTATTTGCTTGCTTTTTATTTACTTGTATAGTAAAATAATGATTGCAAGTAATTGCTCCTTGCCAATTTAGGCAAATAAATCCAGAAGGAGGTAAAAATGAATAAATATGAAAGTGTTATTTTAGTAAAACCAACATTAAATGAAGAAGAACTTAATAATGTAAAAAATAAATTCTTCAATTTAGTAAAAGATAATGGTGGTAAAATGCTTTTAAATGAAGACGAATATGGTTTTGTTTTAAAGAAAACAGCATATGAAGTTAAAAAATTTAATAAAGCAGAATATTTAGTATTTCAATTTGAAGCAGATAAAGAATGTGTTAACGAATTAACAAGAGTATATAGAATTACTGATGATGTAATAAAATATATAGTTGTTAAAATTGATGAAAATACTAAACTTGTTGCTAAAATAAAAGAAGATGTTAAAGATAATAAAAAAAGTTTTAAATCTGAAGCAAGTGAAAAAATAGAAAAAACAGATGAAACTGAAAATGAAAAAGAAGAAAATATATAAGAATAAGCCGGCAAAGAAAGAGGAAATATGAATAAAATAATTTTAATGGGAAGACTTACAAAAGAACCAGAAACAGAAACAACAGTAAACAATAATCTTCATACTAAATTTAATTTAGCAGTTGATAGAAGATTTTCAAGAGAAGGATATCAACAAACAGATTTTATACCTATTTCAGTATGGGGAAAAAGTGCGGAATTTGCATCAATGTATTTTAAAAAAGGTATGAGAGTAGTTGTTGTTGGAAGATTAGAATTAAATAACTATGTAGACAAACAAACTGGGCAAAACAGAACGTTTACACAAGTTACTGCAGAAGAGCTTCATTTTGCAGAAAGCAAAAAAACTAGTAATGATCCTTTTGCAGGTGGGTATAATATGGATTCCCAAAATCAAATAAAACCAGAAAATGTTAAAGATGATGTTCAATTTTCAGATATATCTGAAGATTCAGCTTTTAACATAGATGAGGACCCTTTTGAAACAGTTGATGATGTGAACTTCAACGAATAAGCCGAGAAAGGAAATATAATGGAAAAAACAAAAAAACCTTTCAATAAATATAGAAGAGGAAGAGAAAAAGTTTGCTTTTTATGTAAAAACAAAGTAGCAGACTTAGATTATAAAGATGGTGAAGAATTAAGAAAATATATCAATGAAAAAGGAAAAATTCTTCCAAGAAGAGCTACAGGTACATGTAACAAGCATCAAAGAGTTGTATCTCAAGCTATAAAAAAAGCAAGAGCTATTGCAATACTTCCATATTCAGCAGATTAGTATTGAAAGTTAAAAAAAGACTATAAAGACGCAATTTGAAGCGTCTTTTTTTATTACTTTTTTATTTCAATAAATATTTAAATATTGAAGAATTAGACATTCTTATTTAATATTAATTTAAGTAAAAAATTATGCAAATATTTTGGAGGAAAGAATGGCTATAAAAAATCCAATAGATAGAAAAAGAAAAACATCATTTTTATTAGGAATGGTTGTTATGGGAGTTGTTACTATATTAATAGCAGCAGGTCTTTTTATGCTTCTTATGAATAAAGATAAAGAGTTAAAAAAAGAAAAAGAAAAAATAGAAAAAACATCAGATCTATGTGCTCTTAGAACATCTAAAAAGGCAACAGAAGAGATCTTGGCATCAGACTTAGAAACAGCTGAGATTGTTAAATCTATAAAAAATGAAGGCGTTAAAAAAGAAATATATAAACCAGGGGATAAAAAAGCTTATGCAAAAATAGATTTACCAGCAGGAACAATTGTAACAAATGATATGGTTTATATACCAAATAACGAAAAAGATACAAAAATTAATAATACATTAAGACTATATGATGTTGTGGGATTAACACTTCCACAAAACTTACAAGAAGGTGATGTAGTTGATGTTAGATTTATACATCCGAGTCTTCCAGACTTTATTGTGCTTTCAAAAAAGAAAGTAGAAAAAGCAGATGTTGATACAATTTGGCTTAAATTAAGTGAGTCAGAAATAATTCTTTTATCTTCAGCGACACTTGAATCATATTTAATAAAAGGTTCAAAAATGTATGTAAGTATATATACAGATCCTGGTATCCAAGAGGCATCTAAAATAACTTATCCAATAAATGAAAATCTTCAAACTATTTTAAACATAGCTGTTGAAGAAAAAAACAGAGATAAAGTGTATGCACAATTGTTAGAACAACAAAATAGTCAAGCAAGAAGATACTTCCTTCCTAATTATGGATTTAATAATGAAGAAGAAATGATGTCTACTATTCAAGCTGGAGTTAATAAAGACAAAAACTTAAGACAAAGAAAAAGAGCAGATTATATTCAATCTACATTAGAAAAATAAAGGGAGAAAAATGAGAAATATAGCTTTCATAGGTGGGTTTGATAAATTTGACCTGATACTATACACGGCAGTAATAATTAATAATCAAAATAAAGCCAAATGTTTAATTGTAGACTCTACAATACAAGAAAAATCTAGATATATAGTTCCTACAATGAATGATATAAACTATAAAGAAGAAAAATATATAACAACATTTCAAGGGGTAGACATTGCAGTTGGATTTAAAACTAAAATGGAACTTGAAGAGTTTGGCATATTAAATACAAATACAGATGAAAATGGAAATATTACTTATTCATATGATTATGTTTTCATAGATTTGGATGAGGCAAGAACACTTGATTCATTTAATTTAAATGAAAAAGATTTAGTATTTTTAACAACAGCATTTGATTTATATAGTTTAAACAAAGCTTTTAGAGTTTTGGACAACACAAATTGTAATGTAGAAATACAAAAAATATTAATTGGAAAAAAAATAAGTAATAATCATGTAAGATATATGGAAATGGTAACTGGAAATAGAAAAATAAATTGGGGAAAATATAATATTGAGTTTCCATATGAAAATGGTGATTGGAGTATTATTCAAGAAAATCAAAGAGAAAATAGATTTTCTGTAACCAAATTTTCAAGTAAATTTAAGTCTGGATTAAGTGCACTTGTAAGATTGATAACAGATACTGGATTTATGGAAGTTAATAAAACAATAAGACAAATGCAAAAGCAAGAAAAAAGATAAGGGGAAATATATGGCAATAGTTTCATTTTGGAGCTCAAGAAAAAGAGAAACTAATCAGTCTACATCTGCTATAGCATCTGCATTACAAATGGGTATAGATAGAAATTTAAAAATACTTTTAATAGATACTAATTATGCAGATAGAACATATGACAAATGTTTTAATAAACAAGAAGCAGATGAATTTATAAAAACGTTAAATAGAGGAAAACTAGATATATCTTCTGGTGTTGAAGGGCTTATGCTTGCAGTAAATAGTAATAAATCAAGTCCTGAAATTATACAAAATTATACACAACCAATACTTACAGGAAGATTGGACCTTTTAAATACTATGAATACAAAAAACAAAGACCAATACATACAAGGATATGTTAATTATCCCGATATAGTTGAAATGGCAAACAATTATTATGATGTAGTTATAGTGGATCTTCCAAAAGGATTTGGAGATAAAGTAACAACAAAAATACTTGCAATGTCAGATATTATAGTCACTACATTTGATCAAGATATAGAACTTATTAGCGATTTTGAAAGAATATGGGGAAATGATCCTTTGTTTTCTCCAAAACAAAAGGTAATTCCACTTCTTACAAAAGAAGATAGATTTTCAGCACTATATAACAACAATAATGTTGCAAGAATGATAAAAATGTATCCAGGAATGCCTTCATTATTATATAATACGCAGTTAATGGAAGCAGTTCAAAGAGGTGATGGAGCTAAATTTTTTATTGATATTAATATGTCAACTGGATCTAGAAATAAAATGTTTTTAGATACTTTAGTAGATTTAAATACTCTTTTAATAGATAGAATACAGCAACAAAAATATAATATGACTGCAAAGAAACCTTTACCAGATGATATTATTAGAAATCATGTTGCATATATGAGCAAAGAAAAATTACATAAAGAAGAAGAAAAAGAAGAACAAGAAAGAGGAAATGTAGAAGAAGGGAATTTAAATCCTCAAATTTCTGAAAACATAGAAAAACAAGAACCAATAATGGAACAAAAAATTCCAGAGGAAAATTTAAATCAAAATGCAGAGCAAATGCAAAACTTTGAACAAAACCAAAACAATTTTCAATCTATGAAAGAAATAGGAACTGAAGAAGTGAAAGAAAATAAAAAAGAAGGTGTTTTAGATTTTATTAAAAATATTTTTAAGCCAAATAATAAAAAAGAAGCAAAAAATGAAAATGAAAATAAATTTGAAAATATAAATCAAGAGCCATTAAAAAATAATGCAGAATTAGAAAAACAACAAAACGGAAATGTTCAAGAAGAATCGCAAATTCAAAATAATTTAGAACAAAATAAAGAACAAAAAGAAAAAACAGAACAAAAAAATAGTTTAATGGAAAATATTGATCAAATGAGTATGGATGCAGCTAAAAATATATCTAATGCAATAAATGAAGATGTAAACAAAATATCTCCAGATAGTGCAATCTCTGATGCAGAAAAAATAATGGAAGAAAATAAAGCGCTTCTTCAAAAATTGGAAAATAAAACAAAAGAAGAAGAAAACAAAAAAAGTTCTTTAGATTTTTCAGGAATAAAACCACTTAATAAAGAAGATAATAATAAAAATGAATTTTACTCATCAGATTCTGAAGGAAACTTAAATACAGATAGTAATCTTTTAGATAAGAACCTAGATGATATGAATAAAAAATTTGAAGAAAAATCTAAAGAAACTAAGATTGATTTTTCAAAAATAAAACCTCTTTCAGAAGAAAAAGAAGATATAGAACTAAAACAAAATCAAAAGATACAAGAAGAATTAAAAAACAAAATATTAAATGGTGAAAATAATAATCAAGTAGAAACAAAACAAAATGAACAAAATATAGAAAAACATGATGAACAAGTAAAAGAAGAACAACAAACAGAAGAGAAAAAAGAAGAACAACAAAAAGTAGAAAAAATAGAAGAAACAAGAGATATAAAAGAACAAGAAGAAGCAAAAGAAACACAAGAAAATAAAGAAGAAAAAGTTGTATTTAATCCAATACTTGGAATAGTAGAAGAAGATACAAATGAAGAAGAGCAAAAACAACAAGAAGAAAAACAAGATAAAAAACCAGAACAAAATGATACAATAGATAATTTAATATAACTCAAAGAAAGGATAGCGATGAACTGGACTTTAAACTTTGGAATATCATTCATAATAATAGGCCTTTTTGCAATAGGTGTTTATAAAACAGTTAAGAAAAACAAAGAGCAAGAAGAAGAAATAGATATAAATGAAGATGACCAAACATATACACTTCAATCAATGCTTCTTTTTATAAAGAAAAGGCTTGATGAAATAACAAAAGTTAATTTATATGATATAGGTCTTTCCGAAGAAGAACTTGAAAGAAGAAAAAATAAAAAATATGAACTAAAAAAAGCACTAAAAGGTGCTACTTATGGTGATGTTAATGATAAGAAATATGTAAAAGAACTTATATATGATCTTTTATATAAAGAATATGGTGTTAATGAAATAAATATAAACAAAGCTATTCCTTTTAATATTCCCTCACTTTTAACAGCTCAAGATAAATTTGAGATTATGATGCATGAATACAAAAAAAGTTTTGGTTATGAAGCGCTTACAGAATTTATTAAAAAATATAATTTAGCTGATCTTAAATATACTGGTGGAGTTGCAAAACCAAGATATGTTATCACAGATAGTGAAATTCATGATATTTATGAATATGAAAATATGCAAATAACATTTGAAGATAAATTATCTGTTGTTGTGCAAAGAATATACCAAAAATATAAAGGATTTAGCAGTATTGATGAAGTAAGAGATATGAATATTGATGGTGTATCTGGTGGTGTTTCTGGTCTTCCAGAGAGTTTCCTTGCACAAGTAGCTCAAACAGATAGTGATTATCTAAAACAAGCAATGGAAGCAAAAGTTCCAAGAGCATGTGATTCTATTTGGATATTTTTCCAAGGTAAATCTATAAATTTAGCATTCTTAACATTTGGAACAGATGCAGAATTAAAAAGAGTTTGTCAAAATATATATAAATATAATAATCCAGGGCAATTATCAGATACAAATGGATATAAAGTAAATGAAATGAAAGATGGATCCAGAGTTGTTGTTGTAAGACCATCATTCTCAGAAACTTGGGCTTTCTTTGTAAGAAAGTTTGATACTAAAAAAGCTACACTAGAACAACTTGTAAAATATAAAAATTGTGAAGATGTTATAGAATTTATGAGATATCTTGTAAAAGGTGCAAGAATTATTGCACTTACTGGTGAACAAGGTACAGGTAAAACAACAATGCTTATGGCTATTATTGAAAGTATTTATGAAACAAAGAACCTTCGTATCCAAGAAATGGCTTTTGAGCTTCACTTAAGAAAAATATACCCAACAAGAAATATTTTATCTTTTAGAGAAACTGAAACAGTTTCAGGACAAGAAGGACTTGACGTACAAAAGAAAACAGATGGTAATGTTAACATCGTAGGTGAGGTTGCATCTGACCCGGTTGCTGCATGGATGATCCAATCAGCACAGGTTGCATCTGAGTTTACACTTTTTACTCACCATGCTAAAACATTTCCTAACCTTGTAAAAGCATTAAGAAACTCACTTCTTAAGATTGGTATGTTTAATGATGAAAAAACAGCTGAAGAGCAAGTTGTAGAAGTATTAAACTTTGATATTCACATAGTAAAAGACTTTAGAGGACGAAGATTTATTGAAAGAATAACTGAGTGTATTCCGGTAGAAGATAAAGATGAATACACATTTGCACATCAAAAAGAAAAAACAATGATAGATAAAGTAGATAAATTTATGGATAATGCTACAATATATTTTAAAAAATCTACAAATAAAGAATTATATAAATATAGAAATATTATTGAATTCCACGATGATGGTTGGGTTTTCACAAATCCTCTATCTCAGGATAATATAAAAGCGATGAGAAATAATATGGATACAGCAGATGTTTCTAAATTTGATGATTTCTTATACAGAAAATGGGGAATTGAAAAACCTAAAAATGCTCCAAACTTAGGAGAACATAAAGAGGAATTTTTATAAAAAAGAAAGGCATAAGCTAGAATATGAACGATCTATTAAAAATAATAATATTCATATCTGGAGGTTTTTTTGCTTTAATTGTAATATTTTATTTAATTTTAAATAAAAAGATGAACACAAAAAAAACAAAATACCTTCAAAGTTTAACAAAGGGAACTAAAAGGAAAAAGTTCTCTTATGATGCCTTTTTACAAAAAGTGTATATATTTTGTACACAAACACCAATAATTAGAAGATATACTTTAAAGATTCGTAGAAGAATAGAAATATTAAACTTAGCAGATGAATATTTAACAAGACAAGAAACTGCTAAAGTAATGGCAAAAACTTTACCAATACTTGTTTTAATGATAATTGGAATATTGCTACTTACAGGTTCAAATATATTGCTTAAGGTTTCTTTAATAGCTATAACTGCATTTTTTTACGAAACAATAGTTGCAGGTAGAGTAGATAAATTAGATACTAAACTTTTAAAAGATCAAATTGAAATGTTTGCAGAAATGAGACACGCATATCATGATTTTAACATGGTTGAAGAAGCGATTTATGAAGTTGCACAAGATGAAAGATTTCCTCAAGTAGGAGCACAATTTGAAAAAGTTTATGAAATATTAATATCTGATGATCCAGAAATGGAACTTGAAAAATATTATGATATAGCACCAAATGCATATTTAAAGGAATTTGCTGGAATATCTTATTTAACACGTGAATTTGGTGATAGAAAAGAAGATGATGGAGCAAGCTTATATCTAAAAAACTTAAATAATATAACACAAGAAATGCAAATAGAAATTTTAAAAAGAGAAAGAATAGATTATTTATTTCAATCACTTTCTCTTATTGCTATGGTTCCAATATTTTTTATAGAATGGATAAAAAAAATAGCAGTAAAAATGTTCTCTTTTACTAAACAATTTTATTATGGTAAAGGTGGAATGTTATCAGAAGTTGCAATGATAGTTATAGCTACAGTTTGCTTTATATTAATTAGAAAAATAAAAGATGAGTCAAATACAGATAATAAAGCTAAAGACAATCCTTGGCAAGCAAAATTATATGATAAAAAACATATTAAATTTTTTGTAGATTTGTTTGTACCAAAACCTAAGACAAAAGATAGAAGAGTTAAAAATAAATTATTAAAAGACTCAGCATCACCACTTAGAATAGAATGGCTTTATGTTACAAAAATAGTATTATTTATTATTGCATTTGTTTTAATGTTTGGAATTATAATTATTGCACATAAAATGCAAATAAATTATATATATACTGAACCAACAGCAGACTATGATCTTCTAGGTAATATGGGTGAAGTAGATATGAAAAAAGGTGCAGAAAGAACAAAAAAACATAATAAAATAATAGAAAAATTAAAAAATAAAAAAATAAGTGGAACAAAAGCAGAAATGACTTCTGTTGGAGACAATCTTTCAGTAGCAGATGAAAAAATGGTTAAAATAATCATAAAAGAAATGAAAAAAACAAAAGACTATGATGAATTAACCGAAAAGCAAATGAAAGAAGAAGCAAAGATTATTTTAAAGAAAATAAAAGGAATACAAGTTGAATATTTTAAATGGTTTGAACTTTTAATTTCTTTTGCAGTAGCATTTTTAGCATATAGTATGCCAGAGATAATTTTAAAACTTCAATATAAAATGAGACTTCTTGAAATGGAAAACGAAGTAATGGAATACCACACGATAATACTTATGCTTATGAAAATCGAAAGAGTAAATGTTGAAATGATGCTTGAATGGATCGAAAGATATGCAAATATTTTTAAAGAACCACTTACAAAATGTGTAAATAACTTTGAAAGTGGTCCTTGGGAATCACTTGAAGAATTAAAAAATGATGTAACTTTTCCACAATTTATTCGTATTGTAGAAAGTCTTCAAGCAGCTGTTGAAAAAATACCAATAAGGGAAGCTTTTGATGAAATAGATACTGAAAGACAATATTACCAAGACAGAAGAAAAGAAGCTAATAATCAATTGATAGATAAAAAAGTTAGAATAGGTAAAATAATTGGATTTGCCCCAATGATAATTTTATTTGTTGGATATTTAATAATTCCAATGGTTGGAATAGGATTTACAAGTATGAGTAGTGCTTTATCAAAGATGGAACAAATGTCTAATGAATAGATAAGGAGGTAAAATGGAAAACGCAGCACAAGCATTAATAATTGCTGGTAGTATAATGTTAGCAGTACTTTTAATATCTATGTTACTTCTTGTAAGACGTAAAATGAGTCAACCCGTTGAAGCAAATGAAGAAAGAAAACAACAAGAACAAATACAAGACTTTAATAGAAGATATTTAGTATATAATCAAAAACTACTACAAGGAAGTGAGGTGCTTTCTGTACTTACAAGAGCATATGATCATGCTATTTCTTTAGAGCCTATAACAAAAACAGATGGAAACTTAGACAAAACTAGAGCAAGAAAAGAAGGTGCGTTTGTAAATGAACCCCTTGTAGATGTTGAGATAAAGTTTAAAGATAATAAATTTAGAGCAGAAGTAAATTATGAAGTTGCTAAATTTGATGGAGATACATTCATGGGAAAAGCAACAGACAAGGGGGTAGCTGCAAATTTTGGAAATAAAACTATAGGTGAGATTTTAGGAATAAGTTCTGAAGATCCAGATATACAAAATTTCTTAAAATTAGATCATTTAGATTCTGCACAAGAAATAAATATAAATAAAGTATTAGGTAGTGAAAATACTATAAATGTTTTTGAAAAAAAAACTACAAATGATGGCGAAATTGTTTTAATAACAAGTGAAATAAATGAATTTATGAAATTTGGAGGAAGTACTCCTATAATAAAAAAACGAAATTATAAAATTACTAAAAATGAAAACTGGATGAATTTAACTTTTACAACACCAGCAAATGATTTAATGAAAAAATCATTTAAGTGGAAAAAAGTAGATTATGATCAAAATACTGGATATATAAAAAAAATATATTTTGAAGAGATTTAAAAAAGGAGAATTATGGATAATGCAAGTAAAGCCTTATTAATAGCAAGTGAAGTGTTAATTGGCGTATTAGTTATTTCACTTGGATTATATTTTTTAAAATCTCTTTCAGATTTTGGAAATTCTACTGTTTTTAATAGCAAAGAAATGGAAGAAATACAAAAATATAATGAGCCTTTTTTAAAATTAATAAATGCAAAAAATTCTAATATATCTACAGAAAAAGATAAAGAACATTATCTAAATGCTCCTAATATTGGAGATGTTGTTACAGTAATGAATTATGCAAGAGATATAAATTTAAAAAATTCAGATAATATAGATGAAGAAACAGTAACTATGAAAGTAAACAATAAAAAATTAAAAGAATATTATTTAGATAAAAAAGGCTTTTATGGTAAATTTAATGAAAATATGTATGAATTATTAGAAAAATTTTCAGTAAAAATACAAACAGAAGATACAGAAAGATCAAAACAAGATTTAACAATAAAACCACTTGAAATATCTGTAGATAATGTAAAAAAAGATCAAGATGGCAAAATAATAAATATGGATATAATGGTAGCATTACCACAATATTAAATAGGTAAAATATGAATAATACAATTAAACAAAAAAAACATAAAAAAAATATAAAAAACAAAAAAAATAAAAAAATTTTAATTTCAATTTTAACACTAATTTTATTAATAATAATATTTTTAGTTATTCCAAATATTAAAAATAAAAGAATAAAAGAAAATATAAAAGGTAGTGAATTAATAGAACTATGTAAAAATACATATAAACAAAATGTAAAAAACAATAAAAAACCTAAAATGCAAAAAATGATTAAAAAAAATACAAACTTAAAATTAACTGATGAATATTTAGGAAATTATCCAAATGGTAAAAATTCACTAATAATAAAAATAAAAATAGAAGACAAAACATATTCAATGGGTGAAATAATTAAAATAAAACCAGAAAAATTACTTGAAGCATACAAAGATAGAAAATTTAAAAAAACAAATAGCGCAATGCATGAAAATGGAAAAGTATCATATATATATTACGAATTACAAAATTAATAAAATATTACAAAAAAAACAAAAGTATAAAAAAAGCTTTTAAAATACAAATAATGAATATAAAATAAATACATAAATTAAAAAATAAAAATAAACCAAGGAGGAATATATGGAAAATGCTTCACAAGCACTAATTATAGCAGGAGCAATATTACTTGCAATACTAATTGTTGCATTAGGAATAACAGTATTTAATTCAGCTAGAGACAAAATAAATAACAGTGCTAATAGATTAAGCCAAGAACAAATAGCTGCGAATAATCAAAGAATAGAAAACTATACAGGTAGAAGAATTAAAGGGAATGAATTAAAAGATCTTCTTTCAAAAATTGCAATAGATGTTTCAAATAGTGATGCACCAGCTGCAAATTCAATTACTATAAAACCAAAAGATGACAATAAACCAAATACATTAGATAATGATTTTCCAAAAATAGATAAATTAACTGATGATAAACAAAAAGAAGATTATTTAAACAAAGTAAATAAACTAGGCAATAATATTAGAGTAAATGCACATTATAAAGTAGTTCCAACAGATAAAGATCCAAAATCTGGATTAATTATTGGAATAACTGTTGAAAATGGAGATAATTAATTATCGGAAAAAATATATGAAAAATAATTCAAAAATATTAAAAATTTTAAAAATATGGAAAATAATATTATTAATACTAATAATAATTTTGATATTGTTTTTAGTAAAACTTTGGTATTATAAAAAATATCAATATAAAGGACCGTGGGAAATAACATCTGAAGAACAAATAAAGGCAAATAATCAAAGAATAGAAAATTATGCAAATAGAAGAATTAAAGGGACTGAAGTAAAAGATCTTCTTGCAAAAGTTGCAATATCTGTTTCAAATAGTGGTGAACCAGATGTAAATTCAATTACTATAAAACAAAAATATGACAATAAACCAAAAACATTAGATAATGATTTTCTAGAAATTGAAAAAATGACGGATTATAAACAAAAGGAAGATTATTTAAATAAACTAAATAAATTAATAAATAATATTATAATAAGTGCACATTACAAAGTTGTTCCAACAGATAAAGATCCAAAATCTGGACTAATCAT
>ERZ1673752.662-NODE-662-length-56811-cov-166.958524_pt1 | contig 56811 bp, 36 predicted proteins | sample MGYA00580195_ERZ1673752 | MGnify/ENA primary metagenome ERZ1673752 (study PRJEB41218, sample SAMN15661744) | gut metagenome | host: Homo sapiens | place: Canada: London | collected 2015-08-20/2019-03-30 | study: EMG produced TPA metagenomics assembly of...
AGTTGAGCTACCTGGATTCGAACCAAGAATAACAGGACCAGAATCTGTTGTGTTACCATTACACCATAGCTCAATGACGTTTTGGTGATGCAAAAGTAGAACTTTATTTTTCAATTGCAAAGAAAATTCACAAAAAAAATTAGTACATTTGTTTTAATCATTTTCCGACCGAATGAACTTGTAAATAAAAACAACCTAAAATCAGAGAATTATGGGAATTAAATTCCGCCTTATCGTCATGAACTTCCTCCAGTATGCCATCTGGGGTTCGTGGCTCATCTCGCTGGGCGCCTACCTTGGCGGTGGCCTCGACTTCACAGGGCTGCAAATCGGAAGTTTCTTTGCCACGATGGGCGTTGCGTCGTTGTTCATGCCCGCAGTGATGGGTATCATTGCCGACCGATGGATCCCGGCGCAGAAGCTGCTCGGCATCTGCCATCTGGTGAGCGGCGGGTTCCTGATTGCCGCGGCTTCGCAAACGGCCTATGCGCCTTTATACAGTTGTATGCTGCTGAGCGTGATGTTCTACATGCCGACCATCGCCCTGTCGAATTCGGTGGCATACAATGCCCTCGACCTGGCAAGGCTCGATACCGTGAAACATTTTCCCCCGATCCGCGTGTGGGGTACCGTAGGTTTCATCGCCGCGATGTGGTTCGTCGACCTGACGCATATCGGCGGCGTGCAGATCAAGCTGACCGAGTGGCAGCTCTATGTTTCGGCGGTGCTGTCGTTCCTGCTGGCCGTCTACTCGTTCTCGCTGCCCGGCTGCCCCGTCGACCGCAATGTCAAGGCCAGGTCGTGGGTCGATACGCTGGGGCTGCGTGCGTTCACGCTCTTCAAGGAGAAGCGCATGGCCATTTTCTTCGTCTTCTCGATGTTGCTCGGCGCCGCGTTGCAGATAACCAACGCCTTCGGGGACTCCTATATACAGAGCTTCGGCTCGATGCCCCAGTATGCCGATTCGGCGATCGTGAAGCATTCGGTGATTCTGCTCTCGCTGTCGCAGATGTCCGAGACGTTCTGCATCCTGCTGATCCCGTTCTTCCTGCGGCGTTTCGGTATCAAGAAAGTGATGCTCATTTCGATGCTGGCGTGGGTGCTCCGCTTCGGGTTCTTCGGCGTCGGCAACCCGGGCTCGGGTGCCGCGTTCCTCATCCTTTCGATGGTCGTCTACGGGGTGGCATTCGATTTCTTCAATATCTCGGGTTCGCTGTTCGTCGAGAAGGAGACCAGCCGCGAGATCCGCTCCTCGGCACAGGGTGTCTTTATGATTATGACCAACGGCTTCGGTGCGTTCTTCGGTTCGTATGCCGCCGGTGCCGTCGTCGATGCCTGGGGCTGGCCCGATTCGTGGTATATCTTCGCCGGCTATGCCCTCGTGGTGGCCGTGGTCTTCGCGTTCGTGTTCAAATACAAGCACAACCCCGAAGAGATGGTCTCGGTGAACCATTAATATAGGTATGGTTCCGGCGGCACGGGGAAACCTCTCGCCGCCGGAATTTTTTTGTCCGTTTCCGGGCTACGGGCGGAGCATTTTGACGTGCGGGATACCCGCTTCGAAATAGGTGCCCGAGACCGGTGCGAACCCGAAGGTGGCGTAAAATCCGGCCAGGTGCTCCTGAGCCGAGATGCGGATGGGCTGGGGGCCCCACGTCCGGTCAATATAGCGCAGCGCTTCGGACATCAGGCTGCGGCACAGCCCGCGGCGGCGGTACGAAGCATCGACCAGCACGCGGCCGACCGAGGCTTCGTCGTAGGCGATCCCCGCCGGGATGACCCGCAGGAAGGCGACTACGCGGGCGTTGTCCTCCATCCACATGAATACGCTCTGCGGGTCGGCTGCGTCGGCATCGGGTTCCGTGATGTGCTGTTCGAGGAAGAAGACGGCCTCGCGTGCCTGCACGATACGGTGGTATTCCCGGACGGAGAGTTCGCTGAAATGTTTTGTGATGACTGGATACATGGCGGTTTGTAATTGAACACAAAGGTACTTAAAATTTCGGAAGATATGGATACGATCCGTGTGGATGGTGCGAGCTGCATCCGTTGCGGCCGCTGTGTGAAGGTGTGCCCTTCGCAGATTTTCGTACAGGAAAAGGCGGGCGGCCCCGTGGCGCTCTCGAAACCCGGGAACTGCATCGTCTGCGGGCACTGTGTCGCGGCCTGCCCGACGGGGGCGGTGCTGCATGCGGAATTCCCGCCCGGGAGGGTACACCCGGTCGATTATGCGGCCATGCCCACACCCGCTCAGGTCGAACTGCTGATGGCCGCGAGGCGCTCGAACCGGGCGCTGTCGCAGCGTCCCGTGCCGCAGGAGATGCTCGACCGGATCGTCGCGGCCGCCGACCTCGCTCCGACGGCCACCAACGCCCGGCAGTTGGGTTATACGCTCGTGACCGACCCTGTGCTGCTGCGCCGTATGAGCGAATATACGCTCGGCGTGTTCGGCAAGCTCGCGGATCGCCTTTCCCACCCGCTCGTGCGCCCGTGGCTGAGCCGTTTGTGGCCCGACGTCTACCGCTATATCCCCGTTTTCCGGAAAATGCGCCGCGAATATGCCGAGGGCAACGACCGTATCCTGCGGGGTGCGACGGCCGTGTTGCTGATCCATGCGCCGAAAGAGAGCCGGTTCGGCGCCGAAGATGCCAACCTCGCCTACCAGAACGCTTCGCTGATGGCCGAAGCGCTCGGGGTGAGCCAGATATATATGGGCTTCGTGCTGACTGCCGTGCGGCAGGATAAGAAAAAGGGGCTCTGCAAGATACTGGGGCTCGACGGACGCCGCATCTGTGCCGTCATGGCGCTCGGGATGCCGCAGTTCCGCTACCCGAATTATATCGACCGCACGCCTTCCCCTTTGGAACGGAGATAGGCTTGCAGGGCTTCCCGGAGCCGTGCCCGGGAAATTTCAGTCGCTTTTTTCAGGGGCTCTGTTTCTTCGCTTCATCTGTCCGCTTGATCCGGCTGTTGTCTATGGAACCGCGGCCTCTCGCCCCTTTGTCTTTCCCGGGGGCTTTTGCCGCGGTTGCTCCGCCTGGCTGTCTTATCCGGTTGCTTCCAGTGGAAACCTCTCTTCTGTCCTCTTGCTGCGGAATTGTCCGTCCCCGCCTCTGCCCCTCCACTCGAATGCGGCCGGATAGCGCCGGTTGTCGCCGGGATACAAAAAAAAGCGGCCTCTGCTGTGCAGGGGCCGCTTCTCCTTTGCGGCTCGGTGTCAGTTGCCCGAAAGGCCCCACTCCCCCGGGGAGTAGCCGCTTTTCGGAGCGTTCGGCACGTTGACGAAGAATTCGAACCCGCATTTGGCTTCGATCTCCGCCACGGATACCGCACAACCGTCCGGTGTCTGGGCCTTGTCTGTGGTTTGCTCGTACCAGAATCCGATGCATTGCAGTTCGTCGGCCGCAAGCGTGGTTACGGGTTGTCCCGTGGTGCCCTGCTTGGTGCGCAGCAATACCTTGTAATAATGCGTCGGTACGGGGCACGGGTTGCCGCCGTTGTCGGTCGTCGTACCCTCTGTCCCGTCAAAATAACATCCCGTTACCACATAGAGCGTATCGGCGCACATCCATCCGCGGACTCTGTTTTCCAGGGTGCCCCATGCACCGCTGTTGAATGTAGCGAGCTGTGGCGTCATGTTCGAATAGTAGGAAATCTGCTTGTTCGCCAGGTTGCTCACTTTCCGGTCGGCGTTGGGGACTTGGTGTCCCTTGTTGTAAGGTGCTCCCACGCCGCCCACCATCTGCTCGGTCTTTCCCAGCGACGGGTCGGCCGAGTAGGCCCTCTCTTTCGAAGCGTTCGGGGCTGTATAATAGGCGTGCAGCGGATATGCTGCCCATAGGGCCGCCTTTTTCGCCTTGTCATAACCCATTGCGAAATTGCGCGGGTAGGAACCGTTGCCCGTCGCCGCCACGTCGGTGATGTAGTGGCATATCTCGGTCACCGAAGTGTTCGCTGCGGGCAGTTCCGCCCACGATTTTCCTAATGCCGCTGTTCCTGTTCCCGGAGTAGGGTCTGGGGAAGGATCGCCTCCTTCCCCGCCCGGAGTTCAATTCGATAAGCGATAGAGACTGGGTAATGTTCCCGTGGTTCCCGTGTATGTCCTATAGCCTGAATTCCCATTACAACGCAGTATGCGTCTAGGTGTTTCCCTGTTTGCAATGGAAACGTTCCCGTTACTGATACTAAACGACCATTGTGCATTGGCATTTGTTGCCGTTGAGGTTACGTTAATGCCGGAGTTGTCATCGATCGTCATCAGAAAACCGCTGGAGAATTTAATCGTATAGTAGCCGTCTGCATTTTTTTCGATGATGGCAGCCAGCGCATCTGTCGTTGCGTTGCTTTCGATTTGATCATTTGCTATGGAAACAGTGGTGTATTTTAACCATTTACCGGTGATTGTGCCATTGGCAGCGCTGGTGCCTGCGGATATAATGTAACTACCGCTCCAATCTGCAAGGTCTGCTGTTACTTTAACGTATGATTTTACTTCTTCGCCCGCTGCCAGTTGGGTGACGCTTACGGTTTGCGCTTCGGCGCCTTCGTACGACAATGTGATGGTGCCGGAACGTTCCTCACCCTGATTTGCGTCTATCGTGAAAGAAACGCCGTCGACGTCATAAACGAATGAATTGAGCCAGGAAACGTTCGACGATGCGACGACCGACACCCCGTCTGTGGGATTATCAACCGTATAGTTGATGGTTTTGGTAGCGCTTTCCGCAGGAACGGACAAGGTCGTTTCCGATGTGATTTTCAGTACCGGCGGCAGGGTGATGTCATGGCCGGGGACGATCTGTATGCTTTCGATAATTATTCTTTCTTTTGCGGCGGAGGGCTCGATCCTGATTTTCGTTTTCGAATTTTGTGCGTCGAATTTCAGCAGGTAGGTTTTGAACTCCTCGGTCAGGTCTGCGGTCGTGATTGCCGCGGATTCTCCGGCGGTTACTTTGATTCCGGAAGTATCTTTCGGCCAGACTTTGGCCGAAATCAGTACCGAGAACGGTGCGGAGAGATCCAGTTCGCTGGTGACGATATACCCGGAGTTGTCGCTCGAACTCATGCGTAGGCCATGCGGGGAGTTGTATTGATAAACATAGGAGTTCGCCACATACAAGTTGTTTCCGTTTTTGTCTTTGCGGGACAAGATGTTTGCTGCGGATCCGTTCCCTGTCAGGTCACTGAAATCGTCGGTAAACGGCAGGCTCAGACCGGTTGCCGCGGCTGTGATGTGTTCGTCTGAAAGATTGACATTCAAAGTGGTGATCTTTCCTGTTTCCAGATCGATTTCATTGGACAGGACAATCTCTTTTTTGATGACATACCCTTCTGTCGCTGCTTCGACGACCAATTTCGACCCCGCAGCCAGCAATCGCGGATATACGCTTAAATAGGTGCCGCTGACACCGTTGATAACGTATTCCGTATTTGTCGTATAGGTCGCCGTTACGGTGTTGGAGCCGTTATAATAGGGTGCATACATCGTGTAGTTCAAGAGGTCTACAACAACCCGGCCTGCCAGTGTGTTGTCGCCATCGGTCGTAATGGACAATGACGATACGTGCTGGTCGGCCAGTTTTGCGCCTGTGGATTGGTCTTTGAGTACGACTTTGACGATGGCGCTCAATCGTCTGAATTCCAGATTGGCGACTTGCTGTCCCTCGGAATCGAGTGTAAGCGGTTTGCTGACCAGGATGTCGGCTTTGCCGTCGAACGAACTGGCTGTCGGGGTTTGGTTTGCCGGGAGATCGACTTTTGCACCCGTATTATCTCCTACTTTGTCGATTCCGTTGGCCGTGAATGGATAATAAGCGTAAATCGTTGATGAAATGTTCGCGTTCCCGGAAAAAGTCGTTGTTGCGGCGCGCTCCGTCGCTTCGTTCGTGAAAGGGTAGTTGGACTTCGTCCCGTCGGTACTGATGCCTATCTGATCGCCGACAGACCAATAAGGAATCAATCCGTCGATCTCGGTGCGGACTTCCGGTTTGAACTCAGGGTTTCCGGCTGTAAAAGTCATCTTGACGAGTTTGCCGGAAGAGGTGTCGATGCTGCTGTCTTCCTTTTGGCAGGCTGTGGCTGTTACAGCGGTGAGAGCTGCAAACAGTGTGATTTTAGAGAGACTTTTCATAGGGCTGCGGTATTAGAGTTCGTGTTCGCTTCCCGATCCGATACCTCCTGCACCGCCGCCGCTGCCCCAATCGTCATAGACGTCGGGTGGGGTGGGCGATGTTGCAAACCCTTTTTCAGTCTCGATGTCGATCGTCTCAATTACGGGCGGAAGATAGGTCGAATTTCCCCCCCCCTTGCTGGTGGACAGATTGTAATTCATAAGGCTAAATTTTTTTGGTTGAAACACTTTCGTATCAAATATAGCAAAAAAATAGTCTATTCCCGTTAAAAAATTGTGAAATTCCGGTTCCCGGTCAAATTATATACACAAACGTCTGTTTTCCTGCCGGGTTTTGTCTGTTTGGCGTATTGTTACCGGTGCCGACGGCGGGAAACGACGACCGTGCCGCATTGCCGCAGCCGGTAGCCAGATTGTCTGGGATGAAAGGGTGGGTGGATGAGCCGGGGATCGGGATTTAGTACATATTGTCGTACATCGACTGGCTCTTGTCGTATTTGAGGTCTGAAAGCGATGCCGCCTTTACGCCGATGTTGAAGCTCCAGCTGCGGTGGAACCCGAAGGGTATCCACGAGAACGACATCTGCCAGCAGTGCAGGTCGCGCGAGATGGAGATCGACGAGGTGGTGAGTTTGTTCGCCTTGATGTCGTAACCGCCCTGGAACGTGATGCCGGTCTTGGGCGTTATGGTAAGGCTGCCGTTGAAGCTGACGGTCTGCGTGACGTTCTTCTTGTATCCTTTGGGCGGGTAATTGCCCGTCGATATGTTGTAGTTGATGGCATAGTTGAACCCGAAGTTCCATGGCAGCGAGAAATCGTAGTACATCTGCGACATGTATTGCCGCCGCAGTACGGGATCCATGTTGCCGTAGGGGTCGTAGTAGGGGTTCATGTATTCGGGCGGGATACTGGTGATGTCGTTGATGGCCGATTGCGAACGGTCTTCGCGCGATTTGAACGTATAGCCGAACGACCAGCCCGTCGAGACGATACGCCCCGGGAAGAAGAGCTTGTTGTAGCGTTTGCCGTCGGGAGTCAGCCGGTAGGGGTCGAGCGTCATCGAGAGGTTGATGCCGAAATTCTTGAAGAGCGTCGTGCGGAACGAGATCGGGATGGTCGAGAGCCCCATCGAGTCGGCCAGGAAATTGTACGACCCGCTGATGCGCAGCTCGTCGATCAGCTTGATCTTCTTCACGCCCGAGGTGTCGCGCTTCGACAGCACCTTCATTTCGAGGTTCTGCGACAGCGAGAAGTTCATCGACATCGACCGTCCGGAACTGGGGACGCCGTATGCGTTGACCGAATAGGGCGAATAGGTGGTGAAACGTCCTGTCGAGTCGGTCTGCCGCGTCTTGTAGTAGCCGTATTTCGGGTCGCCGAAGTCCGGCGTATAGGCGAATCCGATCGAAGGGGTGAGCGTGTGGCGGATGGCCTGGATCTTACGGTCCTTGCGCTTCTTGGTGAAGTCGTACATGCCGTATACGGTCGTCGATGCCGAGACGTTGAAGTTGTAGTTGTAGAGGCGGTAGAACCCGTATTGCGTCGGCAGCGTGTCCACCTTGTTCGTGACGGGGTTCCAGTCGAATTCGACTTTTTTGAAATACCACTTCTCGTTGTAGGTCGCCGACGGCGAGATGTTGATGTAGTTGAACAGGTTGAACGACGCCGATATGGGGATGTTGTGCTCGATACCGTTCTTCATGTTGTCGAGCGTCTCCTTCGAGAAGATCTTGTCCTCGGTGGTCGTCACCGAGTTGGTCATCTTGCCCGTATACTGCATCGAGATCTTTTCGTACCACCGCTCCTTGCCCATGCGCTCCTTGCGCTTGAAGGGGTAGAAACGCGAGACGTTGAAAACCACGGTCGGCAGCGTTACCGAGAGGCTTTTGTTCTGCGAGTTCTGCGAGATGGACATGTTCGCCGAGAGCGAGAAGGGGGTTCCCGCCCAGTTCTTCGAGTAGGCGATCGACGAGTTGGTCTGCGTCGAGAGGATGTCGTTGAGGTTGGTCGCCGAATATTTGCTGTAACCGCTCGTGGCGAAGTTCACCGATGCCGAGAAGGTCGACCCGGGGTTGGCCTTGGGATCCTGGGAGTGCGTCCACTGGATGCGGAAGTTGCTCTGCTTGATATAGTCCGGCTCGCCTTTTTCGCCCGTCTTGATGTTCGAGTACTGCATGTTGAAACTGCCGCTGTACTTGTAGCGTTTGATATAGCGCGATGCGGCCGACGCCTCCCACGAACCGAGCGTGTAGATACCGCCGCGTACGGCCAGGTCGGCATAGTCGCCCAGCGTGAAATAGTAACCCATGTCGCGCAGGAAAAACCCCTTGGAGTATTCCTCGCCGTAGGTGGGCATCAGCAGACCCGATTTGGGGCCCATGTTGATCGGGAAGAAGCCCTCGGGGATGCCGAGGAAGTAGATCGGCACGTCCTCCATGACCAGGTAGGCCGGCCCCGTGACGACTTTCTTGCCGGGGATGACCTTGGCCTTGGTCATCGCCAGGTAGAAGTGCGGGTGGTCGGTCTCGTCGCAGGTCGTGTATTTGCCGTGCTGGATGTTGACCGTGTTGTCGGGCATTTTCTTCACGCTGCCTCCGACCAGCCAGCCGTCGCCCTGCTGCGTCGCCACGCCCTTGATCTTGGCCTTCTTCGAGGTGAGGTTGTAGGTGATCGTATCCATCGTGTACGATGCGTCGCCCTCGGAGAATTCGGGTTTGGTGACGATCGGTTTGCCTTCGAGCGAGTCGGGCTTGCCGTATGCATAGACCATCTTGGTGTCCATGTTGATCTGCATGTAGTCGGCCTTGAGGTTGCTGTTCTGATAGGTGATGTCGCCTTCGTTGTAAATGTAGACCATCTTGTTGCGCACGTCGTAGACCAGCGAGTCCTTGTTCTTGCCCGTGATCGGATCGTCGAGGAACGCCCCCGGTTTCTGGGGCTTTTTCTCTTTCACCGTGTCGCGGGCGATGGTGTCCGCTCCGCGGCCTTCGAGCGAGTCGCCTTTCTGCGTGATGAGCGAATCGAGCTGTGCGCCGAAGAGCGAATCGCGCTGCTCCTGCGGCAGGGCTTCGAATGCGGCGCGGCGGCGTGCCTGTTCCCGGGCGGCGCGTGCCTGCTCGCGGCGGTCGCGGCGGCTTTGGGTCGCAGCTTCCGGCACTTCGGCCGCGGCTTCGAAATGGGTCTGGAGGGAATCGGACAGGCGTTGGCGGAGGCTGTCTTCGGCTGCCGAGGCAAGCATTCCCCGGGGTACGGACGAGCCGAACACCAACTGGGCGAAGAGTAGGAGTGCCGCCGCCGAAAACAGATATTTTACCCTGAATCTATCCAAAATCCCAATAATTTTTCGTACCTTTGCCGACATGTCGGCAAAAACGCCTGGATCGGGGCCTCGATGCACTCCCGCCGGGTTTTTTAGGCGCGACAAAGATAGGTAAAAAATTACAGAAAGCTCACATTTGGCTCCATTAAATATGCGCACACGACTGTTCCTGTTATTCGCGTTTGCGGCCGTTACCGTTCTAATGAACGGTGCCACGGCCGGGAATATTGCGCACGGGGTCGAAGTTGTGGTCATCGATGCCGGACACGGCGGGAAATTCCCCGGGGCGCACTACGGCAATGTCTACGAGAAAGACCTCACGCTGAAGGTGGCGCTCAAACTCGGGAAGCTCATCGAGGAGGGGATGCCGGGCGTGAAGGTGGTCTATACCCGCAAGACGGACAAGGCGCTGGGCACCGATCTGGCAACCGACCTCCAGGCGCGTGCCGACATCGCCAACAAGGCCGGCGGCGACCTCTTCGTTTCGATCCACGTCAATGCTGCGAAATCCTCGGCGGCACGGGGTGTCGAGACGCTCATCATGGGCGAAAGCCCCAAGGAGCAGCGTTACAACGAGAACGCCCTGTTCGAGAACAACCGCGAAGACCTGATCGACATGTCGGACGAGCGGACGGCGGCCATCGTGCGGGCATATATCCAGAACCTGCAATTCACCTACGGCGAGTACAGCATGGCGCTGGCGCGCTGTATCCAGAATAATTACCTGAAGGCCGGGCGCCATTCGCGGGGCATCAAACCCCAGCTGCTGCGTGTGCTCTATGCCACCGACATGCCGGGCGTGCTGACCGAGATCGGTTTCATGTCCAACGCCCAGGAGATGGCCTATATGAAGTCGGAAAAGGGGCAGGACGAAATCGCCCGCTCGATTTACGAGGGCGTGAAGGACTATTCGGCCTATGTGCTCGAAACGCGCAGAGCCGGGGAGGAGGCCGCGGCCTCTCCGAAGCCCGTTAAAGAGCCCGAAACGCAGGTCGTCATCGGGAAGGAGCCCGTGCGCCCTGCGGAGCAGGACAAGGCATCCGATACGCCTGCCGGGAAGTCCGGACGGAAGCCGGGCGGGAAGGCCGCCACCCCGAAAAAGGCGGAGCCGCAGAAGGCTGCGGGCAAATCCGGGGCGCAAAAGCCGGAACCGCAGAAACCGGCCGGGGCCGAAGCTGCCCCTAACCAAGCTGCCCGGCCGTTGCGCTATACCGTGCAGGTGCTGGCCAGCGCGCAGACCGTGCCGACCTCGTCCGCACGTTTCAAATCCTACCGCAACAAGGTGAAACAGTATACCGCCGAGGGGCGGTTCCGCTATAAATATTGCGTCGGCGAGTACGACACCCGTGCCGCAGCCCAGAAACGGCTGGCCGAAGTACGCAAGGTTTTCCCCGATGCCTTCGTCGTGAGCTGCCGGGGCACGCAGATTGTGAAATGAAAATAAACGAGCTATGAAAAGGGAAGTTAAGATCGGCATATTCGCCGTGGCGATGATCGGCGTCGCCTGGGCCGGAATCCGGTTTCTGAAAGGTTTCGACATTTTCAGCCGGAACGTCGAGTATTATGCGGCCTACGACCAGATCAACGGCGTGCAGAACGCGTCGCCGATCATGATGAAGGGCGTGAAGATCGGTTCCGTGACACGGCTTTCGTTCGATCCCGCCCGCAGCGACAAGGTCGTGTTGCAATTCACGATCAAGCGCCAATACCGCATTCCGTCCGATTCCGAGGCCAAAATCTTCAGCAACGGACTGATGGGTGCCAAGGCGATCGAAATCACCTACGGCACGGCCGACACCTACCTCCAGAAGGGCGATACGCTGCGTTCGAGCCGCGACCGCGACCTGATGGACATGGCCGGCTCCGAGCTGGATTTCTTCAAGCAGAAGGTTTCGCAGCTCACCACCGACCTTTCGCGCACGCTCGAAAACCTGAACGGCCTGATGGAAACCAATGCGGACAACATCGCCGGGACGCTCGGCAACCTGAACTCCGTGACGGGCGACATGGCCGAGATACTCTCGGCGGAGAAAAACAGCCTGAAGAGCGCACTGGACAACCTTTCGAAATTCTCCGACATGCTCGGCGAGAATGCCGGGCGCGTGGACAGCATCATCGGCGACGTGGATCGTTTCACCTCGCAGCTCACCGAGGAACAGTTTGCCCGCAAGCTTTCGCAGGCCGTGGAGCACCTCGACGGTCTCGTGGCACGCATCGCGCAGGGCGAAGGCACGATCGGCAAGCTCATCAGCGACCCCGAACTGTACGAGTCGCTCGAAAAGGCCAGCGACAACCTTGCGGCGCTGCTGGCCGATGTCAAACAATATCCCGGCCGTTACGTCCACCTCTCGCTCTTCGGGCGCAATCCCGAAAAGATGAAGGAGCGTGCCGACAAGAAGGCAGCCAAGGCTGCTGCCAAGGCTGAGCGCGATTCGCTCAAGCGGTTGCAGTAGCCCATCAACCCGACATAGAAATGATTTATCCTGCAAACTTCGAGCAGAAGATCGGCTTCGACCGGCTTCGGGAACAGGTTGCAGCGCTTTGCACCATGCGTGCCGCCCGCGGGAAGCTCGCCGAAGAGACCTTCTCGACCTCGGCGCGCGAGATCGGGCGGAGGCTGGAACTTGCCGACCAGATGCGCCTGCTGCTCGACATGGAGCACGATTTCCCCGGCGGGGAATATCCCGATGTCGACCACGTCGTCGCCAAACTGCGTGTCGAAGGGACGTTCCTCGATGTGGAGGAGGTGGTGACCCTGCACCGGGCGCTGGGCCTCGTCGGCAGCGTCGTCGCGTTCATCCTCGGCCGTGAAGGGCAATACCCGGCGCTGTATGCCCGCAGCCGTGGCGTCGAGGCATTCCCCGGGATCGTGCAGCGGATCGACGCTATGGTTGACCGCTTCGGTAATATCCGGGACAACGCTTCGCCTGCCCTACAGGAGATACGGCGCGCCATCCGCGAACGCGAAGGGCAGGCCGCCAAGCGGTTGCAGGCGGTGCTCGCCGCCGCCAAGGGGGCCGGTATCGTCGATGCCGACGCCCAGATCTCGATCCGCGAAGGGAAGGCCGTGATCCCGGTCGCCGCGGCCAATAAACGCAAGTTACAGGGCTTCATCCACGACGAATCGGCCACGGGGCGTACGTTCTACGTCGAACCGGTCGAGGTCGTGGAGATCAACAACGAACTGCGCGAACTGGAATATGCCGAACGGCGTGAGATCGTCCGCATCCTCTCGGAATTCACCGATTCGGTGCGCCCCGATGCCGGGCTGATCGCCGATTCGGGCGACTACCTGGCCGAGATCGACATGCTGCGCGCCAAAGGGCGCTGGGCGTCGCAGAACGGCTGCGTGAAACCGATCGTCTCGACCGACGATAGGCTGGTGCTCAAGAATGCCCGCCACCCGCTCCTGCAGCAGACACTGCGGGCACAGGGGCGCGAGATCGTACCGCTCGACATGCAGCTCGACCGCCGCAAGCACCTCCTCGTCATCTCGGGCCCCAATGCGGGCGGCAAGTCGGTTTGCCTCAAGACCACCGGTATCGTGCAGTACATGTTCCAGTGCGGGTTCCCCGTCCCGGCGTCGGAGGTCTCCGAACTGCCCGTTTTCCGGTCGATTTTCATCGACATCGGCGACGAGCAGTCGATCGACAACGACCTGTCGACCTATTCGTCGCACCTGCTCAACATGAAGAATATGCTCGCGGGGGCTTCGTCGTCGACGCTGGTACTGATCGACGAGTTCGGATCGGGCACCGAGCCGATCATCGGCGGTGCCATCGCCGAGGCCATCCTCGAACGCCTGCTGGCCAAAGGATGTTACGGCGTCATCACGACCCACTATGCCAATATCAAATACTATGCGTCGAACACCGAGGGTATTGCCAACGGCGCCATGATGTTCGACGTGCAGAATATCCGCCCGCTGTTCCGCCTCGAGATGGGTAAGCCGGGCAGTTCGTTCGCCGTGGAGATCGCCCGTAAGATCGGACTCCCGGAGGACATCATCCGCGTGGCGGGTGAGAAGGCCGGCAGCGACCATATCAACATCGAGAAGCAGCTGCGTGAGATCGCCCGCGACAAGCACTACTGGGAACAGAAGCGCGACCGCATCCGCCTGACCGACCGCAAGGTCGAGGAGCTGGAACAAACCTATGCCGGGCAGTTGTCGAAGATCCGGGCCGAACGGCAGGAGATCCTCAAAAAGGCCAAGCTGGAGGCGCAGAAGCTGATTGCCGATGCCAACAAGCAGATCGAGAATACGATCAAGGCCATCCGCGAGGCGCAGGCCGAAAAGGAACTGACGCGCCTGGCGCGCCGCGAACTGGACGATTTCCGCGATGTGGTTGAGAAGGCCGATACGGCGGACAAGGACGCCGAGGTCGCCCGCGAGATCGAACGTATCGAGCGCCGCCGCCAGCGGCGTGACGAGCGCAAGGCGCAGCGGGGCGAGGCACAGGCGGCCGGGGATGTCCCTGCCGAGGTTCCGAAGCCGCGCGAGGTGGAGGCCGGGTCGAAAGTCCGTATGGCCGGGCAGGAGATGGTCGGCGTGGTGCAGTCGGTCAAGGGGCGCAAGGCGCAGGTCGCCTTCGGCCAGATACTGACGACGGTAGACAAGAAGATGCTGACGGTGGTTTCGAACAGCGAATTTCGCGAGGCGACACGCCCGCAGACGGCACGGACGGTGGTGTCGGCCGATATTTCGGCCCGCAAGCTCAGCTTCAGAGACCATATCGACGTGCGGGGCATGCGTGCCGCCGAGGCGCTGGATGCCGTACAGGATTTCATCGACGATGCCCTGATGGTGGGCGTGGGGTCGGTGTCGATCCTCCACGGCAAGGGTACCGGGGCGCTCAAGGAGGAGATACGCCGTTACCTGCGTACGGTGCCCGAGGTCGAAAATGCCCGCGACGAGCATGCCGACCGGGGCGGGGCCGGGATTACGATTGTGACATTTGATTTTTCGTGACGGTGGGTGCCTTCGGCGCTTCGGGTCGCGGCAGCCGCATACGCCGTGTATGCTTCTGTACTGCCGGCCTTGCGGGGCCCCGGGTTCCATCCGCCTGACGAAAAACGGATAAGATACTGTGGAATGAACTACAAACTCTCGGAAATAGCCGCCGTTGTCGGCGGAAAGTTTACAGGTTGCGATACCGAGGTACGCTCGGTCGTCACCGACAGCCGCTCGCTGTCGTGCGAACTGGGCTGCTGCCCGATGTTCGTGGCCATGCGCGGCGCCAACCACGACTCGCACGGTTTCGTCGCCCAGATGGCGGCGCGCGGCGTGCGTGCATTCCTCGTCGAGCGGGAGGCCGGGCTGCCTGCCGGGGACGGCTGTGGTTTCGTGCGTGTGGACAACGCCATCGATGCCCTGCAACGTCTCGCGGCGCACTACCGTGCGCAATTCAAAGGTACGGTCGTCGGCATCACCGGCTCGAACGGCAAGACCGTCATCAAGGAGTGGATTGCCGAAGAGCTGCCCCGAGGAATGAAATACTACCGCTCGCCGAAGAGCTACAATTCGCAGCTGGGAGTGCCCCTCTCGGTGCTGATGCTCGAAGGCGACGAGCAACTGGCGATCTTCGAGGCGGGTATTTCGAAGCCCGGCGAGATGGAGCGGCTCGAACGCATCATCCGTCCCGACGTGGTGATCTTTACCTCGATCGGCGATGCGCACCAGGAGAATTTCCTCAATCTCGAACAGAAGTGCGACGAGAAGATGCTACTGGCCCGCAACGCTTCGAAAATCATCTACCACAGCTATTACGAGCCGTTGGGCGAGATGGTCGCGGCGCATTTCTCCGACCGCAAACCCTTCGATGCCGCTTCGTTCCCCGAGGTGCCCGAGTCGGTTATCGGCAATGCCGCATCGCGCCGCAATGCCCAGATCGTCGAGGCGTTCTGTGCCGCGATGCACTATCCCGCGCCGTCGTTCGCCTCGGCGCCCACGCTGCCCATGCGCCTCGAGGTGAAGGAGGGTATCAACGACTCGATCCTGATTAACGACGCCTATAACCTCGACCTCAATTCACTGGCGCTGGCGCTCGATTACCTGCACGGCGTGGCGCTGAACCGCCGCCGTACGCTCGTCCTGTCGGACATCTCGCAAAGCGGACTTTCCGACGGCGAGCTCTACGGTCGTGTCGCGGGGATGGTCGCACGGGCGGGCGTCGACTTCCTGATCGGCATCGGCCCGCGCCTGAAACGCCATGCAGGTCTGTTCGGCTGCGACAAGGAGTTTTACGCCTCGACCGACGAGTGCATCGCGCGCATCGACCGCAGGGCCGTGGCCGGGCGTGCCATCCTGCTGAAAGGCGCCCGCGATTTCCGCTTCGAGAAACTGGCGCACGCCCTCGCGCGCCGCAGCCATACGACGGTGCTGGAGGTCGACCTCGACGCCATGACGCACAACCTCAATTTCTTCCGTTCGAAGCTCAGCTTCGGTACGAAACTCGTGGCGATGGTCAAGGCCGGCTCGTACGGTGCCGGCGATTTCGAAGTCGCGCAGCTCTTGCAGCACCAGGGCGTCGATTACCTGGCCGTGGCGTTCGCCGACGAAGGGGTACTGTTGCGCGAGCGGGGCATTTCGATGCCCGTCGTGGTGCTCAACGCCGATGCCGACAGTTTCGATCAGATGATCGCCAACCGCCTCGAACCCGAGATATACAGCCTCCATTCGCTCGGCGCCTTCGCCGGGGCCGTGGTGCATGCGGGCGAGAGCCGTTACCCGATCCATATCAAGCTCGACACGGGTATGCACAGGCTGGGATTCACGGACGACGAAGTCGGGGCGCTGTGCAGGGCGCTGGCGGAAACCCCGCAGGTCAAGGTCGCCTCGGTCTTCTCGCACCTCAACTGTGCCGACATGCCCGAAGAGGATGCCTATACCCGGGCGCAGATCGCCCTGTTCGACCGCATGAGCGCCCGCGTCGCTGCCTCGCTGCCCTATCCGGTCATCCGCCATACGGCCAATTCGGCCGCCATCGAACGCTTCCCCGAGGCACAGTTCGACATGTGCCGCCTCGGGCTGGGGCTTTACGGCTTCGGCTACCGGCATAACGGGATGCTGCGTCCCGTCTCGACCCTCCGCACGCGTATCGTGCAGGTCAAGCACCTGTCTGCGGGCGAGGCCGTAGGGTATGGACGGGCCGGGAAACTCACGCGCGAAACTACCACGGCGACAATCCCCATCGGATATGCCGACGGGCTCGACCGCCACCTGGGCTGCGGCCGCTGGTCGGTGCTGGTGGCCGGGAGTCCCGCCCCCATCGTCGGACGCATCTGCATGGACAGCTGCATGGTCGACATTACGGGGATTCCCGGCGTGAAGGAAGGCGACGAAGTCGTGGTCTTCTCGCCCGAGCCGGACAACGACCTGGAAACGATGGCCCGCGTGCTCGATACGATTCCCTATGAGATCATGACCTCGGTTTCGGGGCGCGTAAAACGGATTTACCTCAAAGAATAACGTTATGAAATGCTATGATTGCGGCGGTGAAATCGCTTCCGGAACCGGAACGTGTCCCTCCTGCGGTTGCCCCGCCGGGCGCGATGAGGCCGCCGAGTGCCTCGGGGCGCGGCTGCTGACGGCACAGCTCGAATCCGAATCGGCCCTCGACCAGTTGGGCAAGGCCCGCAGCGCCATGTTCGCCGCGGCGTTGCTGGCGCTCGCCAGTGGCGTGGTCGAACTGCTCAACGCCCAGGGAAACGGGGTGAGGCTGATGGTCGGAATCGTGATGCTCGTGCTGGCGGGCGGCTATGTGGCTATCGGCTGCAATGTCCGCAAATCCCCGCTGGTGCTTTCGGTTGCGGGGCTGGTCGTGAGCGCATTCTTCCTGAGCGGTGTTTTCGGGGTGGTGATCGCCGGTGTCATGGCGCTGAGCGTCTGGTTTGCGGTGCTGTATACGAAGGCCGCCGGCCGGGAACGGGAACTCCGGGCCAAACTCGAAAAACTGAAATAAGATGTACGGAACGCTCTATCTGATCCCGTGTCCGATTTCGGACGAAACGGCACCGTGGGACGTGCTGCCTGCGGCGAACCGTGCCGTGATGGATTCGCTCGACTATTTCATCGTCGAGAACACCCGTTCGGCGCGGCGGTTCCTGTCGAAGGCCGGCATCGCGCGGCCGATCGACACGCTGGAGTTCCGCGAGCTGAACGAACATACCGTCGCCGGGCGTGAGGTCGAAGAGCTGGTGAAACCGCTCGTTGAGGGCCGCTCGGCGGGGGTTGTTTCCGAAGCGGGCGTGCCGGGCGTCGCCGATCCCGGGGCACTGGTCGTCGAGGCGTGCCACCGCCACGGTATCCGCGTGGTGCCGCTCGTCGGGCCGTCGTCCGTCATCTTGGCCGTCATGGCCTCGGGGCTCAACGGGCAGTCGTTCGCCTTCAACGGCTACCTGCCCGTCAAGCCGCCCGAACGGGTGCAGGCGATCCGCCGCTTCGAACGCCGTGCGCAGTCCGAACGCCAGTCGCAGCTCTTCATCGAGGCGCCTTACCGCAATGTGAAGCTGATGGAACAGCTCCTGCAAACCCTTGCCCCCGAGACGCGCCTGACGCTGGCGATGGACATTACCGCCCCCGGCGAATATATCCGTACGCTCGCCGTGCGCGAGTGGCGGTCGGTGCGGCTGCCGGAAATGAACAGGCGCCCGGCGATTTTTATCATCGGGTAGGCATGGCCCGGCGGTTGGTATACAATTTGTTCGAATATAAGACGGAAAATCTGAAAAACACGAGATATGAAAAAGGAAAAAACTTATAATGAGGCTGTTGACGGCGACGAAGGATTCGTTCCCGGTGAAGGTTACCCTTCGTGCGACGGCGAACCCTGTGCCAATGTGTCAGACGACTCGCAGGACGGAACTGACACAATGGCAGACGCTGCCGAAGGCGGCGACAAGGCCGGAGCGGGATCGGATCTGACGGCGGCGCTGGCCGAGTGGCAGGATAAATTCATCCGCCTGCAGGCCGAATTCGATAATTACCGCAAGCGTACGCTCAAGGAGAAGATGGACTTGGTGCAGACCGGGGGCCGTGACGTGCTGCTGGCGATGCTCCCCGTGCGCGACGACGTGCAGCGTGCCGTCGATGCCATGCAGAAGAGCGACGACATCGAGGCGCTGCGTGCCGGCGTGACGCTTATTTCACAGAAATTTACCGATACGCTCCGCCAGAAAGGGGTCACCGAGATCGACGTCAAGGGCAGGGAGTTCGACGCCGACCTCTGCGAGGCGGTGGCTAAATTCGCTGCCGGGGAGGAGATGCAGGGCAAGGTCGTCGACATTGTCCAGACGGGTTATATGCTGGGCGACAAGGTGCTGCGTTTCGCAAAAGTTGTTGTAGGAGAATAATGCCATGGCAGAAAAGAGGGATTACTACGAAGTGCTGGGCGTCCAGAAAAACGCTAACGCTGACGAAATAAAGAAGGCTTACCGCAAGGCGGCCATCCAATACCACCCCGATAAAAACCCGGGTGACAAGGAGGCCGAAGAGAAATTCAAGGAGGCGGCCGAGGCATACGACGTACTGTCGAACCCCGACAAACGTGCCCGTTACGATCAGTTCGGCCATGCCGGGATGAGCGGCGCCGCGGGTGGCGGGGCAGGCGGCTTCGGCGGGTTCAGCGGCGGCGGGTTCTCGATGGAGGATATCTTCTCGCAGTTCGGCGATATTTTCGGCGGACATTTCGGCGGCGGGTTCCGCTCGTCGTCGTCATCGGGCGGCGGGCGTCGTGTGAACCGGGGATCGGATATCCGCATCAAGGTCAAGCTGACCCTCGCCGAGATCGCCAACGGCGTCACCAAGAAACTCAAGATAAACAAGACCGTCGCCTGCGATAAGTGCGGCGGTACGGGGGCCAAGGACAGCAACTCCTACTCGACCTGTTCGACCTGCAACGGTACGGGCTATGTGACGCGTGTGGAGAACACCTTCTTCGGCCGCATGCAGACGCAGGGCGTCTGCCCCACGTGCGGCGGTACGGGCAAAGTCATCACCGCACCCTGCGACAAGTGCAAGGGCGAGGGAACCATCCGCGGCCAGGAGGTCGTGGAGATCCGAATCCCGGCCGGCGTGGGTGAGGGTATGGTGCTCACCGTCACGGGCAAGGGCAATGCCGCCCGTCACGGAGGCGTCAACGGCGACCTGCAGGTCATGATCGAAGAGGAGTCCAATCCCGAGCTGGTGCGTGACGGCAACGACCTGATCCACAACCTCAATATCACCGTTACGACAGCCCTGCTGGGCGGTACGGTCGAGGTGCCGACGGTCGATGGCCGTGCCAAGATCAAGATCGCCCCGGGAACGCATGCCGGCAAGGTGCTGCGCCTGGGCGGCAAGGGGTTGCCCGACGTCAACGGCTATGGCCGCGGCGACGAACTGGTCGTGGTCGACATCACGATCCCCTCGAAGCTCAGTGCCGAGGAGAAGCGGCTGGTCGAACAACTGGCGCAGCAGCCCGGTTTCCAGCATGCCGAATCGGTCAAGAACCAGAATATCTTCGAGCGGATGAAGAGTTTCTTCCGGTAGGGAAGCAACGGTTTGCCTATGCGGCGGGATGTCGGGGGACTTTGCGGGCCACGGCATTCCGCCGTCGTTCGCAGCGCCCCTTCCGCTGCGGTGCACGGAGGCTTGCGGGCGTATTCCCGCCGCCTTTCCCGGGGCCATTGCGGCTGTTGCCAGCCTGTTTGAGGGGTGTTTCCCCTCCCGCACCGCTGCCGGGGTTTTCCCCTGCTGCGGGGCATCGGACGTCTGGCACCGCATCCTCGGCAGGACTTTACGGGCGCCGCAGGCGGAAAAAAGGGTTTTGCAGGCAATAAAATTGCCGGAGAATTCGTATCTTTACCAAAAATAATTAGGAGGACACGCCATGTTAGGTTTCACCCCGTTCAAGAGACACGCCAACAAGTTCAACTACATACCGCGCTACTACGATCCCGAAAAGGAGGCGCGCGAGCAGCGCCGTGCCGAACTTCGCGGCGAGAGGGCCGAAGACGGGGATCGTGAGTACCGTCCCGGACAATATATCCGTACGCAGCGCGATGCCCGTGCCGCCCGCCGTTCCAAGGAGGATGACAAGGGGCGTATGCGCATCTGGAAGATGGCCGGTGCCGCAGTTATCGTCCTGCTGTTCATCTACATCCTTTATCCGAAGCTCGCCGATGTGTTCCTGCGCGCCCGTACGGCGCCGGCACAGACCGAATCCGCTGCCACCGAATCCGCTCCGCGCAACGGGCTCGACCAGACGGGTATTTCCGACGTAGAGTGGCAGGAGCAGCCTATCACGGTGGTTCCCAACGATTATCAGGAATAAATGGCAGATAAGATCAGATTATTACCCGAAGTCGTCGCCAACCAGATTGCTGCGGGCGAGGTCGTCAACCGTCCCGCATCGGTGGTCAAGGAGATGATGGAGAACGCCATCGACGCCGGCGCCCGTACCGTGAAGGTCAACTTCCGTGACGGGGGCAAGGATTTGATCCAGATCGTCGACGACGGCTCGGGCATGTCGCCCATCGACGCGCGTATGGCCTTCGACCGCCATGCCACCAGCAAGATAACTTCCGTCGAAGACATCTACGCCCTCAATACGTTCGGGTTCCGCGGCGAGGCGCTCGCTTCGATCGCCGCCGTGGCGCAGGTCGAACTGCGCACGCGGCAGGAGGGCGACGAGGTGGGTACCCAGACCGAAATCAACGGCGGCCAGTTCGCCGGGCAGACTCCCGTGATGTGTCCCGTGGGGGCGCAGTTCTTCGTGCGCAACCTTTTTTACAACGTGCCCGCCCGCCGCCGTTTCCTCGACAAGAGTACGACTTCGGCCGCACAGATCAAGGCCGAATTCCAGCGTGTTGCGCTGTGCAACCCCCATATCGCCTTCGAACTTTACGCCAACGACGCTCCGGTCTATACGCTCTGTGCCACGTCGCTGGCGGGACGTATCGTTGACGTGGTGGGACGCCATATCAAGCAGAACCTGCTGGAGGTCGATGCCGACACCTCGATCGCCCGCATCGGGGGCTATATCGGCCGTCCGGCTGCCGCCAAGCGGCGCAACGGCGAGCAGTACCTCTTCGTCAACGGACGTTATTTCAAGAGTTCGTACCTCACGAGCGCCATCATGAAGGCCTATGAGAAACTGATCCCCGAGAGCAGTTCGCCTTCCTATTTCCTCTACCTGACGATCGACCCTTCGCGCATCGACGTCAATGTCCACCCGCAGAAGACCGAAGTGAAATTCGCCGACGAGGAGGCCGTCTGGCAGATCATCAACGCCGCCGTGCGCGAGACGCTCGCCAAGACGGGGGCCGTGCCGCTGATGGATTTCGACCGCGACGGCATCGTCGAGATCCCGGCATTGAGCAAAGGGGCCGTCTACAGCGAGCCCCGCGCCATGTCCAACGGCGACTACAATCCGTTCCGCGAGGAGTATATCGACCCTACGGCGCCCGATCCCAATGTCGATTTCACGGGCTTCGACGTCCCGTACGACGATCGCGGACAGACGCTTTCCGATACGGCCGGGACGGGCTTCGCCCCGCGCGCCGGTATGGGCGGCGGCATGTCGGGGCGCGGTGCGTCCGGGGGCAGTCTGCCCGGTGGGCTGCGCAGCGCCGGCAGCGGATTTACCCTTCCGCAAACCCCGCCGGCGGGGGAGGACTTCACCATCCCTTCCTCGGCGGCCGACGGGTTCGAGGATTTCGTTTCGGGGAGCAGTTTCGAGGTGGAGTCCGATGCCGGGTTCGGGACGAGTGCTCTGGAGTTCATCCCTTCCGGGGCTACGGCCGGGCAGCAGCGGCTGGCGGTTGAGGGGCGTCCGGAATTTACCGATCCGCTGCCGTTGGGCGGCGGGTACCTCGCCGCGCTGCTGGGCGGGAGGTTCGTCGTGGTGGACGTGCGGCGTGCCCGCGAGCGCATTCTTTATGAGGATTACCTGAAGATGCTCGGAAACGGGTCTTCCGTGAGCCAGCAACTGCTTTTTCCCGAGCGGCTGGTGTTGTCGGGCGACGAATATGCGCTGCTCGAGGAGAACGCCGTGGAATTCGCGTCGCTGGGATTCGACATCGACTTTGCGGGGGAGGGGACGATCGAGGTGAAGGGCACTCCGGCCGATATGCCGGCCGATGCCGTCGACCAGATGGTCTACGACCTGCTGCAAGCCTTTTCGACGCCCGTGTCGCTCGCGGATCAGCGCCGCGAGAAGATCGCCGCCGTCATGGCGCGCGGCGGGGCGAAAGGCATTCCCCGCAATATGTCGCGCGACGAAGCCGCCGTACTGCTCGCCCAGCTCGCCGCTACGGGCAATTTCAGTTTCTCGCCCTCGGGCAAAGCCATAACTGCAGAAATAACCCCCGAAGATATCCGTACCAAACTGGGATAATCCGGTGGAAAAACGTACTTTTGTAAAAATTTTACGCAATGAACAGCTATTTTCAGACACCCCCGGTGGTGAAAAACCTGATAATCATCAATGCCCTGGTCTACATGGCTACGGCCCTGATCCAACCGGCACATAACGCCATCATGGAGTATTGCGCCCTGTGGCTGGGAGCGCCGTTGTTCCACACCTACCAGTTCGTCACCTACATGTTCGTGCATGCCAATTTCGAGCATATCTTCTTCAATATGTTCGCCTTGTGGATGTTCGGGCGTACGTTGGAATACGAATTGGGGTCGAAGCGTTTCCTGACCTATTACATGGTTTGCGGCATCGGTGCGGCGCTGATCCAGTATTTCACGGCGCTGGCGTTCGGCGAGCTGCCCATGTCGCTGGTCGGTGCTTCGGGCGCGGTGATGGGGCTGCTGCTCGCCTTCGGCGTCATGCACCCCAATGCGGTCATCATGCTGCTGATCCCGCCGATCCCGATGAAGGCCAAATGGTTCGTCATCATCTACGGCGTCATCGAACTTTTCCTCGGCTGGCGCGGCGTAGGCAATGTGGCGCATTTCGCCCACGTGGGCGGTATGCTTTGGGGTTTCCTGCTGCTCCACTGGTGGAAGCAGCGTGGCATAATCCGCTTCTGAGCCGATGTCCGGCGAATTCTATAAGAACGATTACGGCAGCCGGCGCGGGGAGAAACCGCACCGCGGCCTGCTCATGTGGCTACTCGACCTGGTGATGACGCTCCTGACCGTCGTTGTCGGGGCCACGATGGCCGTCACCTATTTCGTCCCTTATGTGAACCCCGCCGGGGTCTGGTTCTTTCCCCTGCTGGGGCTTGCCGCCCCGGCGATCTACGTCGCTACGGTCATCCTGGCGCTCTACTGGGTCATCCGCTGGCGGTTGCTCCGCGCCGGGACGATGCTGGCGCTGGTCGCCATCGGCCTCTTCAAGGTTTCGCTCTTCTATAAGCCCGAATTCCGCCGCAGCTACGGCGAGGAGAGCTACGACCGCCGGGCTTTCAAGGTCATGACCTATAACGTGCGCAGTTTCTTCGGCGAAAGCGGAGCCAGCAATGTCGATGACATCGTGCGCCTGATCGGCGAATACGATCCCGATATCGTCTGCATGCAGGAGTTCAATGCCCGCCTGGCCGAGAAATCCGATGATTTCGCCCTGTTGGACGAGAAATACGAAAGCGCGGCCTTCGGCCGTACGCAGGCTCCCGATTCGCTGTACGGGGCATCGCTTTTCATCCTGAGCAAATACCGTATCCTGCGCTCGGGCATCGTGCTGACCCCCAATACGTCGGTCTGGGCCGACCTGCTGATCGGTGACGATACGGTGCGCGTGTTCAACAACCACCTGCGTTCGACGGCGATCAAGGCGGCCGACAACGAATATATCACCAACCGCGATTTCATCTCCGACACGGCACGCGAAGTCAAGATCCGCAGCATCGTGAGCCGCCTGCGCGAGAACAGCATCCTGCGTGCCGCACAGGTCGACAGCATTGCCGATGTCATCGCCGACGCGCGTGCGCGGTGCATCGTCTGCGGCGATTTCAACGATACGCCGATGTCCTATGTCTACCGCACGATGGCCGGGGGGCTGAACGACGCTTTCAGCAAGAGCGGTTCGGGCTATTCGCATACTTTCCGCGGCTTCTTCAATACGCTGCGCATCGACTATGTCCTCTGCTCCGACAGTTTCGACCCGGTTTCCTACGAGGTGCCTCAGGTCGAATATTCGGATCACCTGCCCGTCGTGGTGCGTCTCCAAAAGAATCTACTGAATAACTAATCCGATAAACTATGATTTTCGACTCTTTGAAGAACAGCGCGCTCTATTATCCGGTGAGCCCGCGTCTGGAAAAAGCCTTCGGCTTCATCGCTTCGACCGACTGGGAAACGATGGAGCCGGGGATCCATGAACTCGACGGCAAGGACATTTATGTCAACGTAATGGAACCTGCGCTGAAAAAACCGGCGGATGCCAAACTCGAAATACACGACGCCTATATCGACATCCAGGTGCTGATCCGCGGTGAGCAGGAGACTTTCGGGTGGAGCGAGCGTGCCGACCTGCGCAAGCCGCTGGGCGAATTCGATGCCGGGAAGGATATTCAGTTCTTCGACGATGAGCCGCAGACCTTCTATACGCTGCGCCCGGGGCAGTTCACGATCCTCTTCCCCGAAGACGGCCATGCGCCGATGATCGGCGAGGGCGATGTGCGCAAGATCATCGTCAAAGTCCGCAGGTGATTCGTTGTCCGGGACAGATAACGGGCCGGTTCCCATGCGTGGGAGCCGGCCCGTTCCGTTGTCAGGCAGCCGCGAGCCGGGGCGGGGCGAGGCGCATCGCGAGGCGTATGCAGAGCCATGAGCAGACGGCGCAGACGACGAACACGGTGCCCGTCGAGAGGAGTATGTCGCCGATCCCGACCAGCGGCGAGACGATCCCGCCGAAGGCGAAGCATACGGCGCCCAGCAGTGCCGACGCCGTCCCCGCATTCTCCCGGGCACTTTCCATCGCCAGTGCCGTCGAAGTCGTGAAGGTTAGCCCCATGGCGAACAGGAGCGCGAACATCAGCAACTCGTAAACCCAGAAGTTGCAGCCCGCGGCGAGGGCTATGGCTTCGGCCACGGCGAAGAAGATCATCCCCGCACAACCGGTGCTGGTGCCGTTTTCGGGGCGGCGGAACCTGACCGAGAGTGCGGCTGCGCCCCCGATGGCGACGGCGTTGACCGCAAAGCAGATGCTGAACTGGAAAGGCGTGAACCCGTAGTGCTGCTGCACGATAAAGGGCGACGAAGCGATGTTGGCGAACAATATGCCCTGGGCGAACCCCAACTGGAAGATATAGCACAGGTAGCGGCGGTTGCGGAGCGTCGTTTTGAACCCGCGGAGTATATCCGCCCACTCCACGGTGCTTCGGTTGGTTGCCGGGAGCGATTCGCTGAAACGGAAGCTGCCCGCGAGCAGCACTATGCCCAGTCCCAGCAGGATCGTGAAGATACCCCGTCAGCCGATGATGCCGGTGAGCGTTCCGCCGACGATTGGTGCCGCCACGGGGGCTATGCCGTTGATCGCTCCGATCAGGGCGAGCATCTTGGCCAGTTCGCAGCCTGAGAATTTGTCCGTCGCCACCGAGCGGGAGATCACGATGCCTCCCGACCCCGCGATGCCCTGCACGAAGCGCAGGAACACGAACTGTTCGATGTCTGCGGCGAAGATGCAGAGCACTGTTGAGCCCAGGAACAGCCACATGGCCGTCAGCAGCGGGGTGCGGCGGCCGTATTTGTCGCTCAGCGGCCCGAAGAAGAGCTGTCCGCAGGCCAGCCCGATCATGCTTGTGGTCAGTCCCAGCTGTACCATCGACGACGAGGTTCCGAAATCGTCCGCCATGGCGGGCAGCGCCGGCAGGTACATGTCGGTGACGAAGGGCCCGAATGCGGTCAGCAGCCCCAGCAGGACGAGCAGGAATGTTTTGGAATTATCTTTATCCATGTGCTTTTATGGTTTTGGCACCACAAAAATACACCGAATTATCGGGCGGTGATTGGCCTTTTCCTGCAGGGTGTGGTTCATTTTCGGCATGCGGACTGCCGTCCCGTCTGCCGGTAAAAGCCCCGGAGCGGAAGCTCCGGGGCTTATTGCGGTGCGGGGCGCGGCATCGGCCGGATGCCCTGCGGCGGGTTATTTCCCGCCGCCTATTTCCCGATCCCGTAGTAGCGCAGCCCGGCGTTGAGCACCTCTTCCTTGTCGAAGATGTTGCGGCCGTCGACCAGGATGTTGTCGCGCATGAGCGTGAGCAACTGCGCCCAGTCGGGCATCCGGAACTGTTTCCACTCCGTGACGAGTGCGATGGCATCGGCGCCCTTTGCAGCTTCGTACATCGAACCTGCGTAATGCACCCCTTCGTCGCCGATCCTGCGGCGGCCTTCTTCCATCGCCACGGGGTCGTAGACCCGAACCGTGGCGCCCGCCTTGCGCAACAGGTCGATCACCACCAGTGCCGGTGCTTCGCGCATGTCGTCCGTTTCGGGCTTGAACGCTAGGCCCCATATCGCTATGGTTTTTCCGTGCAGGTCTCCCAGTGCCCGTTGCAGTTTGCCGAACAGGATGGATTTCTGCCCTTCGTTGACCCGTTCCACCGCCTCGATGACCTGCATCGTATAACCGTTTTCCTGGGCCGTTCGGGCCAGGGCCTTTACGTCCTTGGGGAAGCACGAGCCGCCGTAGCCGCAGCCGGGGTAGAGAAACTTGCTGCCGATGCGGGCGTCGGATCCGATGCCCTTGCGCACCATTTCGACGTTCGCCCCTACCAGGTCGCAGAGGTTGGCGATCTCGTTCATGAACGAAATGCGGGTCGCCAGCATGGCGTTGGCCGCGTATTTGGTCATTTCCGCCGAGGGGATGTCCATGAACAGCACCCGAAAATTGTTGATCAGGAACGGACGGTACAGGCGGGTCATCAGCTTGCGCGCCCGTTCGCTCTCGACGCCTACGACCACGCGGTCGGGCGACATGAAATCCTTGATGGCTGCGCCTTCTTTCAGGAATTCGGGGTTCGAGGCCACGTCGAACGGTATCTTGCAGCCGCGTTTGTCTATCTCTTCCCGGATCACGGCCTTGACCTTCTGCGCCGTACCGACGGGTACGGTGCTTTTGGTGACGAGCACCGTATACTTCTTGATGTTGCGGCCGAACGTACGGGCGACTTCGAGCACGTATTTCAGGTCTGCCGAACCGTCCTCGTCGGGCGGTGTGCCGACGGCCGAGAAGACTACTTCCACCTTGTCCAGGCAGTCCGTCAGCTCGGTCGTGAAGTGCAGGCGCCCCTCCTCGACATTGCGTTTGACGAGTTCTTCGAGCCCCGGCTCGTAAATCGGGATGAGGCCGTTGTTCAGGGCGTCGATCTTTTTCCTGTCGACGTCGACGCACGTAATATCGAGTCCCATTTCTGCGAAACAGGCACCCGATACGAGGCCGACATAACCCGTACCCACGACTGCGATTTTCATCATATTATGTCCAAGTTTTTGGTTGGTTTAGCGGTGCATGCACCCGGCGATCCGCGCTGCGAGCGCGTGGCATGCCTCGTGCCATGCCGGCGAGAAACCCTGCTTCATTTCCACGGGTTCGCAGATCGCCTCCCACTTCATCTTCTGTGCGAATTCGCCCAGGCAGCGTACGGCGGCACTCGCCCAGCAGAAGGAGCCGAACCAGCCGAAGTTGCGCTGCGGGACGCAGCGTGCCGCGATCAGGTCGAGCAGGCGGGCCACGGGCGGGTAGAGCCCTCCGTTATAGGTCGGGCCGCCCACGATGAGCGTGTCGTAACGGAACACGTCGCGCAGGACGACCGATTCATCGGCGTAGGACATGTTGTGGACGAAGATCGGGCCCACACCTTCGGCGGCCAGTTCGCGGGCTACGCGCTCGGCCATCTGCTCCGTATTGCCGTACATCGAGCCGTATGCGATCACCACGCCCGGTTCGCCTTCGTAGCGGCTCAGACGGTCGTAGACGTCCATCACCTGCGGGATCTCGCGCTGCCATACGGGGCCGTGGGTCGAGCAGATGGTCGTGGGGTTCAGGCCCCGTACCTTCGCGAGCGCCTTTTGTACAGGCCCTCCGTATTTGCCGACGATGCAGGCGTAGTAGCGGCGCATTTCGTCCCAGTAGCGCGACGGGTCTATCTGCGAGTCGGTAATGCCGCCGTCGATGGCGCCGAACGTGCCGAAGGCGTCGCCCGAGAAGAGCGTGCCGGCCTCGGCACACCATGTCACCATCGTTTCGGGCCAGTGTACCATCGGCGCCATGTAAAACGAGAGCGTTTTCGAGCCGAGCGATATGCTGTCGCCCTCCTTGACTTCGAGCGTCCCGGTGTCGATGCCGTAGAATCCTTGGAGCATCTGCAGCGTCTTGGCGTTGCCCACGATTCGGATGTCGGGGTAGAGCATGCGCAGTGCGCGCACGGACGACGAGTGGTCGGGTTCCATGTGGTTGATGACCAGGTAGTCGATCTTGCGGTCGCCGATGGCCTCGCGGATGTTCTCTGTCAGACGGCTGCCGAAGCCCTCTTCGACGGTATCTATCAGTGCGACCTTTTCGTCGGCAACCAGATAGGCATTGTATGAAACCCCCTGCGGGAGCGACCAGAGACCTTCGAAACGTGTGGTAGTGCGATCGTTGACCCCGACGTAATGGATGCCGGGCAAAATTTCGGTGATGTTCATGGTTCGTGACGTATTTGTTTCAAAGATAGTGAAAAATGTGCCAAAGCGGAACGGCGCGGGCCTTCCTGCATGCCTGATTTTCCCTATCGTCCGGTATTAAAAATTTGCGTAAAGATAACCGTTTTTTCGGATATGCGTAAAATCTGTTTCCGAAAAAAACAATTCCCGCGTGATGCGGCGGCTGCACTGAGGGCTTTCCGGCCGGCCGGGTGCCTGTGGCGTTGGCCGCGCGAGCTTCTTCTTTTAATTGCTTAACTTGCTGTGCATTAGTTTGGTATATGTATGAAAAAAAGCCTTCGGCATTTACCGAAGGCTTTGGAAATATTACAGCCGGGGCTTAGAGCAACCGGAAGAAAGCCGCGCGTACGCCCTGCATGTCGATGGCATCGTTTTTCACCGACTCCGGGATGGTAGCACGGGTATAGACGCTCACGTCACCGGTGTTGATCGTACTAGTGAGCGTGATCGTGTTGTTGGCCTCGTCGGCGGTCACCGTGTACGAACTTCCCCAGGGAGTGTTGTCGCTGTAATTGCCGGAAAGTACGTCGTCCTGAAGCAGGTAGCTGCCCGTGTATTTCTGGTACCTTACGGATTCGACCTTCTGGTAGATGGTGAACGACCCTCCGTCAAATGCGATGTAAGCATCGAATGCCTGGGGGGCTTCGCTTGTCCATGAAGTCAGGCGCCATTCTCCGACGAGTTGCTTGGCCAACGGCGTGTTGTTATCTTTTTTGTCGTCGTCGCACCCTGCGAACAGGCTCATGCCGAGTATGGCAAAGAGAATATAGATAGTCTTTCTCATGATCTTTTTGCTGTTATTATAATTCGTATTATAACCAACCTCCGTTCTCGGCCTGTACACCGCGGGCGATGATGGCGAACTCCTTGGTGATCGTCATGCCGCCCATCACGGTACCCGTACCGACCTTGTCGCCGCCGCCGATTGCCGTAACCGTAATCTTCGCTACGCCGGACTTGGTGCACTTGATCTTCAGTTTGCCGTACGCCATCGTGGGCGCAGCCTCGATCCCCAACTTGGCCATGTCGGCTGCGGACATCGAAACGCCGGTGTAGGTGAGGTTCGTTGCGCTGCCGCCGAAGAACTGCGTCAGGGGAACGAGCTCTTCAGCCCCTACGCCGACCTTGAGGCACGGCGTGCCTTCGATCTGCATGAGCAATTGGTAGGCGTCTACCGTACCCGTACCCAGCTTCTTGCGGTAGTTTTCGAGGTACATCGTCCCGTTCGAACTCTTCGTCCCGTCCAGGTAACGCTCTATGTCGTTCACCGACGTGAGGAGCATGCTGATGAACTCGTTGCGGGTGTAGTGCTTGCCCTGCTGCAGTGCGTAGGAGAGGCCGAGTGCTGCCACGCCCGACACGTGCGGGCAGGCCATCGAGGTTCCCTGCATGTAGCCGTAGTCCGAACCGTCGTTTACCTCCGAAGGCATCGTCGACAGTACCGTCGCGGTCATGTTGCTTGCGATGTAAGCGTCGCCGCCCGGTGCCGAAATGTTACAGCCGGGGCCGTAGTTGGTGTAGCTTGCCGGCAGGAAGTCGGGCGAGAACGAAGTGACCGAAATGTAATCGCGGAACGCTCCGGGGTAACCGGCACGGTCGAGTGCGTCGTTACCGGCCGAGAAAACCACGATACCGCCGTCGATCGCATCGCAGTTCGACGTGGCGATGAAATAGGCGAGAGCGTCGTGTTCGGCCTTGGCGCTCGAGGCGTACTGGTTGTCGGAGGTGTATCCGCCGCCCTTGATACCCATCGAACACTGGATGATCGAGGCGCCGTTGTCGGCAGCGTATTTGAAAGCCCTGGCCATGACGGCGGTCGACCCCGAACCGGCTGCGGTGCCCGAGCTGACCTGGCACGACATGAGCCGTACGCCGTCGTCGTTGCCCGAGCCGCCCGCTACTCCGCAGACACCGATGCCGTTGTTGTTGATTGCGGCTACCGTGCCGGCGGTGTGCGTTCCGTGGCCGGAGTCGCCTTCGCCCTTGTCATCGACCACATCCCAGGAGATGGGGCCGTTCGTAACGAAATTGTACCCGTAATAATCATCCACGTATCCGTTGCCGTCGTCATCGACGCCCGTGGTTCCGGTCATCTCCCTGGTGTTGACCCACATGTTCGCAGCCAGGTCGGGGTGCGTGTACTTCACGCCTTCGTCGACTATGGCTACGATGATCTTGGGGTCTCCGGCCGTGAGTTTCCAGGCATCTTCCACGTTGATGTCCGCACCTTCGCGCACGGTCTGTGCCACGGCCTTGTCGCCTTTGTTGATATAGTGCCACTGGCGCTTCAACTCCGGGTCGTTGAACGGCCATACGATCGAGCGTGTGTCTGCCGACATGGCGGGTGCATCCGAACGGAGCGGGGTCGCCTTGCCGTCCCACATTTTTTCGAGCTTCGTGTTGAACTGTATGTTCGCCACTTCGGCGACGGCCGACAGTTTCTGTGCGGCGAGATCCAGGTCGACTTCGGTGTCGAACTGCAATTCGTACCACTTGTGCAGGCCGGCCGCGCGCGTGCGCTCCTCGTTGCGTGTGTCTACCGGGAACAGGCGGTTCAGGGAGCTGACGTTCAGCTCCGAAAGTATTTCATCCACGGAGACGATACCCGCGCGGGTAGCGACCGACCGTGTCTTGGCGGCGGCTTCGGCGGCCTGTTCGAGGCTGCCGATGGCTGCGTCGTCGAAATAGACGAGCAGGCTTCCGGCCTCGGCATTGACCGAGGTGTTGACGATCTTATGCGATGCGGCGGTGTTTTGCGAACCGCCGTCGCTGCCTTCGGTCATAAGGTCGGACGTACAGCCCGCCAGCATAAGCGCTGCAATGAAAAATAATTTTTTATGTGCCATAATCTGAATTTTTTTTGAGGGGCTCCCCTCCCCGCAGGAAGGGGAGTCCGCTCTCGATCACTAATTGGGTGAGCAACCGAAATTATTTAGCCATTTTTTTCAGGGGCATTTTCTCCATGCCTCCGCTTTGCAGTGTGTTTGCCCGGGGTACGAAACCTTCGGAGAACGAACTCATCGCAGGAGTTGCGATCCGAACGGACACCTCGCCTTCGAGCGGGTTCGCGCCGCGGTTGACGGGCTTGCCGAACAATTCGTCGATCAGGGCGTGGGCACGTTCGCGGCCGCGCAGTTCGACGTAGTTCGAGGGGTTGATGGAAATTTCCTTCGAGAGGGTCAGCATCTTATCCGAAGCAACCTTGCGCGGCGCAGCTGCTCCCGTGCTGCCACCGGTCGCCGGCACCATCAGCGGGGAGGTATAGCTTTCCCAGTTGCCGATCGAGTTCGTATAGTTGGCATCCGTGTACGCCCTGACCAATATGGTGTCGAAATTATACTTGTCTGAGAAGTCGGGGCTACAAATCAGGGCGAGGTACCCGTCTTCCGTGACACCTCCGATCATCATGCCGTCGATTGTGTCCGCACCCATACTCGTTTCTTTGTCCAGAATGTAATACTTGAGATAGAGCGTCGCTCCCTGGTACGGAATGGTGCCCATGGGCTGCCCTTTCAGAACATAGATGACCCCGTTGTACCACTCCCAGACAACCGTGTCTTCGTTATTGGCTCCGAGCGAGAGGCCCGCAACATTGATTGCATCCAGATTGCTGGTATCGTCGGTCTCGTTTTCCGAGAATACGACCTGGCCGATCTTCGAGCGATTCGTTTTGCCGGAGCCGTCATTGTTTATGCCCCACAGATCCCATGTTTTGAAGAGCTGGGCTTTATTAGAGAAGGTATAAAGATCGTCAATGGTATATTTACGCTGCAGCGGATCTGCCTTGCCGGCAGTAGTCTGTTCTACGGCGAACAGCTTGCCGTTGTAACCGTTGTCGGCGTATACCAGCAGTGTGTAACTCGTACCTGCCGATAGTCCGACATAGAACGGGGCGTAGCCCGTATCGTTGATCTTTTCGAGCTGTTCGGCGGTCAATGCCTTGCCGGATGCCTTGACACCGGCGATCAGCTGCGATTCGTTCATGCCCTGGGTCGAAGCCGTCGTGAACAGGCCGATGTAGCCCGATGCGATCTCCTCGCCGAACAGGATCCCCTTGATCGAGTTTTCGGGGGTGTGGCCTTCAGACTCTTTCTCCCACGTAAGCTCTGTGCGGACGCTCATCACGACGGGTTTTTCCTCCCCGGCCTTGACGTAACCGAACGATACGTACCCGTATTTCTGGAGGTTGCCTTTCTCGTCATAAGAGTTGCCGACGATGGTGTAGATACCGGTCTTTTCCATAACGGCGGTGATCGTACCCGAAGCCGTGATCTCCTCGCTCGGGGTCGTACCTGCGTCGATATCTCCCGATTTGGCCGCAGCGAGCGACTCGCTGAGCGCACCCTCGAAGAAGGCATATTTCACCTTGTCGACGTCGCTGCCGAGCGTAGCCGTGATGGCGACCTTGCCGTCTGCGGGCGCCGACTTCTCGAAGGCTACCGAGTAATCGTAGCTTACTGCACCCGGGAATAACAGGCGGGTCATTTCGGTATTGGCCTTGAAGTAGCTGGTTGCTTCCCATAGCGAAGGTGTCGTCAGAAGGATCGCTTTCGGCGGGAAGGTGAGGACGCCGTTTTCCAGCGTACCGTACATCGTGGCGGAAGCCATGGTGGGATAATTCTCCTGGCAGAACGAAACGATCACGAATGCGCCGTTGTCTTCGTATCCGACGTCGTTGATCTCAAAACCAGTCGGCTGTACCGGGAACCATACTTTTTCGGGATCCCGTGCGTCGATGATGGTATAGGTAGGAACGGAGGGTACGTTGGAGTACCTTACACCGACGATCTTGGCCATGTAGGCTTCGTCGTAGATGTTTTGGATACGGTAGTACCCCTTCATGTCGGCACGTTCGTAAATCTCGACTGCCTTTTCTGCATTGGGGACACCGTTTTCCTTTATGTTCGAGCCCATTATCGCCGTGAAGAAATCGTCGCGCCACGTGCCCTTGGTTTCACCGTTGGGACCCTTCACGAGGTTCCACTGTACGCGGGTGACGCTGAAATCGAGCCCGTTGGAATATTCCCCGTATAGCTGCGCGTATTTCTTGTCCGTCACGCGGATGGAACATTCGTAGGTTTTGCCGATCTCGGCATTGGGGAAATCCACGGTAAATTCGGTCTCCTCCTGTCCTGCTTCGAATTTGATCTCCGAAACAGTGAAGATGCCGTCCTGAGTGCCGGTGACTTCCACGGGAACCGTGATCGCATCCTTGTAGTTCTTGCGCTTGGCCGTGAACGGCAGGGTCGTAGGCTCTGCCGGATCGCGTTCATTGTCTGTGGCATATTCCTGCGAGGGGAAATATACGCCGTAGCAGTCCGGATCTTCGCCTTCTCCGGGAGTATATTTGATGTCGTCCGAGCATCCTGCCAATACGAAGGGTGCTATGAACGCGAACAATAAATATTTGATTGTTTTCATACTATTCGATCTTTGGAATTAAAGCAAATTTTGCATTCTCCGGATACCTATTCTGTCCAAACCGGAATCTTACCCGAGGGGTCGGGGTTGTTGACTACGGCGGGATTGTTCTGGATTTCACCACGGGTGATGACGAAATTCCAGTGGGGAGCGCGGCCGTCGGTATTCAGACGGTAATCCGAGGGAGAGTTGGTGCCTTTGTAACCACGCTTCATCGGCATATCCAGGCGTTTCAGGTCGAACATGATGATACCTTCGCCCCAGAACTCGATGCGCTTCTGCGTGATCAGTTCCTCGATGAAACTCTTGAGCGTCGGCGTACGGTCGGTGCAACTGTACGAACCGTCGGTAATGCGGTATTTCATGAACGTATTGAGCAACTCACGAGCTGCGACCAGATTGCTCTGGGCCGTAGCTTCGGCTTCGATGAGATACATCTCTTCGACGCGCATGCACGGGATGTCCGTAGCACCGCCGATCTTGTAGTCGCTGTAAGCTCCCTGTGCGGGACGGAATTTGATGTTGACGTAATCCTTCAGCGTAGCGAAATATGCACTGCCGTTGGGGCGGCAACTCTTGTACGCGTAGAAGTTGCGGTCGGGATCGAGCCACGAATGCTTACGGAAATCCTTGTTGTCGATTTTGGTATAGAACTCCTTGTCGATGGCGCGTCCCACCTGGTGTCCGTAGCCCCACGACTCCTCGTTGCCGATGTGGGCCTGGAAATTCATTAGGTTGCTGACGTTGTCGCTGGTGATCGGCAGGCCCCAGATCCACGAGTTGTTGGCCGTCGCACTGTTGAAGCCGGTCGTGGGGTCTTCCCACTGTGCCTGGGTCAGGGGAGTACAGCCGCTCGTTGTGATAGCCTTACGGGCATATTCGGCAGCCTTCTTGTAAGCCTCGGAGTCGTTGTCGGAAGTTCCGCGCTCCAGATATGCACGGGCCTGGAGGCCATAGACCATTGCCAGGCTGGGCGTATAGGGATCTGCCGCCGAGTAATCGGAAAGGTATGCCGCCGCCTTTTCGAGGTCGGGGAAGATTACTTTTTCGTACACCTCGGCCGCCGTAGCGCGGGGATTGGCTTTGGCTTCCGCTTCGGTCGTCGTTTCCGTCACAATGGGCACACCCAGGCCGACAACTCCGTCGCCGGAGGTATACTTGTTCTCCTTGAATTCATAGATGCGTACCAGGTCGAGGTAGAACGAGGCCCGGTAAGCGTAGGCAAAGCCCAAGACATGTTTGGTCGCGGTCGTGAGAGCTTCCGGGTCGATGGTGCCGATGATATCGTTGGCCGCCTTGATCCATGTGTAATAGTTTTTCCAGGGCAGGTCGCCGACTGCATAGTTGTCGCCGAGGGAGTTATTGGCACCCCATTGGCTGAACCAGTCGTAGCCCGTATCGCCCGTTATGACGATCTCACCGGCCGCAGAGTCCGTAGCGAGGTGGATGGCCGGCAGCGCGAAGTTCCAGTGCATCTTGTCATAGGCAGAAAGAGACCTCGGCTGTATCAATGCGGTGGGGATACCTTTCACCATAGCTTCGAGGGCTGTTGAAGACCCGGCGAGCTGGTCGGACGTAGCCCTGTCCGTCGGGAACGTCTCCTTGATGCACCCGCTGAGCAGTGCTGCCGAGGCAAGAGCCGCTATAGATATTTTCAGTATATTTTTCATATCCGAATAATTAGCTGGTTATGGATTTAGAATTGAATATTGATACCACCCGAGATGGTTCGGATCGGAGAGTAGGTCGCTGCGTTGGCAGTACCCAGAACACCCTGGCTGTCCGTATTGTCGGCGTACCGCGGATCCAGTCCCTTACGCTTGGACCAATAGAAGACGTTTTCGCAGGCAAGATAGATGCGCAACTTGCCGACTCCGAATTTCTGGGTGAATTTCGACGGCAGCGTATAGCCGAAGTTGATGTTCTGCAGAGTCAGGTAGCTGGCATCGGTCAGGAAACGGTCGGACGTATCGGTCGCATTCAGATCGCCGTATTGCAAACGGGGAATGTTCGAATTCGGATTCTCCGGTGTCCACGCTTTGAGCATATCCTTATGCCAGTTCACGCCGATGCTGCCGGTCGAGGTCGGAACGCTCATTGCCGCTGCGTACCCCGAGTCGTAGACTTTGCCGCCGATCTGGTAGTTGAAGTTGATGCCGAAATCGAATCCGAAGAACGAAACGCTCGTGCCGAAACCGCCGAACAGGTCGGGGATCGCATTGCCGCAGAGGTAATCGTCCGCTTCCGAGTATTCCGTGGTGGTAGTCCGGGTATCGCCCTCGTTCTTATACCACATGGAACGTCCGTCCTCCGAGACGCCTGCGTATTTCTTCATGTAGAAAGTATACATCGGCAGATCCTGTCCGTAGAAATAGATGCCGCTGGTGTAACCGCTGTAGCCGTCGACCTGCAAAGTGCGGCGCTCGGGCGGCAGCAGGGTGATTTTGTTCTTGAGGTGCGTCAGGTTCACGCTGATGTCCCACTGCACGTTTTTGCTGCGGATCGGGGTGAAGTTCAGGTCGATCTCGATACCCTTGTTCGACATGTCGCCGACATTGGCATAGTAGGACGAGTAACCCAGCGACGGAGCCGTGGGGAATGCCATCAGCATGTCGGTCGTCTTGCGGTTGAAATACTCGATGCTACCCGATATGCGGTTCTGGAGCACGCCGAATTCGATACCGGCGTTGAAGTTGGTATTGGTCTCCCAGGTGATGTTGGGATTACCTTTTTGCAGGAATGCCACGGACATTTCGCCGTTCGAGGAGGCGAGGCGGTAGGTATCCACATAGCGGTAGTTACCGATCTTGTCGTTACCCTGCGAACCGATCGAGGCCTTGACCTTCAGCATGTCGAGCCAACTGTGCGTCCCGGACATGAAATTCTCCTTGTTAACGATCCATGCGGCACCTACCGACCAGAAGTTACCCCAGCGGTGCGACGGGTGGAAGCGCGACGAGGCATCGCGGCGATACGAAGCCGAAGCGAAATATTTGCCGTCGTAGTCGTATTGTGCACGGCCGAAATAACCTTCGTTATTATAGGTGTCGACGTACGATGTCGCACTCTGCTTGTCGATCACGGCACCGGCCAGTTCGTCGTTGTCGGGCGAGAACATGTTGGCCGTGCTGCCGTAAAGCCGGTACTGCCTGCGCTGGTAGTATTCGTGGCCGAGCATCACGTTGATATTGTGCTTGCCGATGACCTTCGTGTAGTTGAGGATCTGCTGGAGGTTGTGCGAGAAGTCACGCGTATGGTATTTGCCTACGATACCGTTTTCCCCTGCGAACTGTCCGTAATAGGGGTTCTGTACGGTCGTCTGGCGGGTCTCGTCGAGCGAAACTCCCACGTTGAACGTAAATTTGAAATCCTTCAGGAACAGGATGTCGAAGAATCCCGTGCCGTTGAAGGCATTGCCTTCCGAACGGTTGGTGTTCAGGCGGGAATCCGACAGTCCGTTGGCATTGGGCATATACGGACGGGTCAGTCCGGCATTCATGCCGTCACCGTAGTCGTACATGGTGATGCCGGCGTCGTTCTTCATGATATTGCCCTGCCCGTCGCGGACATAGAGCGGGTAAATCGGAGCTACCGACGTAGTGAACGCAAAGATGTTGGCCGACGAATTGCCCTGGCCGTCGCCGCTCAGCGAATTGTAGGTGAAGTTCGCGTAACCGGCGTTGGCACCGACCTTCAGCCATTTCTTGGCCTGATAGTCTGCCTTCAGACGTGCCGTGTAACGCTCCATGTTCGAATTTTCCGTGATACCCTCGTTGTTCAGGTAACCGAACGAAGCATAGAACGTGCTGCGATCCGTAGCACCCGATACACTGACGTTATATTCCTGGCGCATCGAGGAGCGGAAAGCGATGTCTTCCCAGTCATCGGGCGTGAGCAGATAATCCTGGCCGTTGTAGAATATATGGTTACCCAGCGTGGCGTTGGGATTGAGTTTCCCGTTGGTGCCGATAACAGATTGGCCGTCGGGGACACTGTAAACCATATAGCCCAGACCGCCGTCGTTTTTCGAAGCGGCGAGGTTCTTATTGGCCATGGCGTGTGCGGCGCTCTCGCTCATACCCTGCGAGCGGTAGTAGCTGCTGAGAGACGAATAGTAGGTTTCGTAGTACTGCGCAGGGCTTTTGATATAATCATAGGACTCCATTGCGCGTGAGTTCACACCCCACTTGGCATCTACCGAGATGGTAGCTTCCTGGCCACGGGCCTTCTTGGTCGTGATCATGATGACACCGTTGGCACCACGTGCTCCGTAAAGGGCGTTGGATGCGGCGTCCTTCAGGACGGTCATCGACTCGATGTCGTTGGGGTTCAGGTTGTTCAGGTCTCCTTCGTAGGGAGTTCCGTCCACGATCCACAGCGGGTCTTTCTCGGCGTTGATCGAACTGAAACCACGGATGCGGACGATCGGGTTGGCACCCGGTTTACCCGATTCGTTGGATATCTGGACACCGGCAACCTTACCGGCCAGCGACTGGGCGACGTTCGACTGTTGCGACTTGGCGATGTCGTCCGCCTTGATGACGGTCGCAGAACCGGTAAACGCCTCCTTTTTGGAGGTACCGAACGCCACGACGATCACGTCGTCGATCGCCTGTGTATCTTCGTGCATAGTCACGTCGATGCGCGATTTGCCAGCGATAGGGAGCTGCTGCCCCACATATCCGATGAACGTCACCGAAAGGGTGCCGTCAGCCGGAGCCGAAAGTGAGTACTGGCCTGCCGCGTTGGTCGTAGTACCGATCGAAGTACCGTCTACCATGACAGTAGCGCCCGCAACGGGATTCCCGTTTGCGTCAGAAACTGTACCGGAGACCTGCTTGTTTTGGGCGAATGCGTATAGCCCGAGTACCAAAACAGCAATTAACGATAGTACAATTTTTCTTACCATAAGCGTTAATTTTAATTGGTTTTTTAAAATAAAAAGTTACCATTGTGTGTTAATTCATATAACACCATGATATTCAGCGCACAAGATCTTTTCTGGCGCAAAATCGGCTAATCCAAACGTAATAGACTGATTAAAAGGAATTTGAATCTCCACAAATGCCATGTCGGATTGTAGCAGTGTTACTACAAAGTAACCGCTTCGCACAGGCTAACATCTGTACAATAAGATATTTAGACCGAATAATACGTTATTCGGGGGTTACTTAATCATTACCTTTAATGCGGTTTGCATATTGTTATTAGGTTAAACACAAAAGGTTATTTGAGCAATGAGAAACACGTTTAATGTATTGTTTTACATCAAGAAAAACGCGCCTCTCCGGAATGGGAACGCCCCGATCATGGGACGCATCACGATCAACGGGGAGCGGACGCAGTTTTCCACGCGCCTCTCGGTCGCACCCGAACACTGGGATGTCGGAATGGGGCGTGTCGCCGGGCGGAGCAATGCCGCAGGCAGGATCAACGAACAGCTTTCGAATATCCACTACCACATCGAAAGGTGTTACAACAAGTTATTCTACGAACAATCGTTCGTAACCCCATTGATGGTCAAAGAGATGTACTTCGGAGCCAACCTCCGTCAGGAGACCGTGCTCGCCTTTTTCAGGCAGCACAACGAAGAATTCAACCGTATGGTCGGCATCAGCCGCAGCAAGACCACATATTATAAATATAGGTGCGTCTGCAAGCATCTGGCAAACTATATATGGGACAAATACGACCGGAAAGACCTGATGTTCAAGGAGCTCAACCGGGAGTTCCTCACGGGCTTCCATGCGTATATCGCAAAGGAAGCCGGGTATAAAAAAAACACGACCTGGATTTACATGATCGCCCTGAAACATATCCTCATGCTGGCCCGCAGCAAAGGATATATGGGCAAGGATCTCTTCGCGAATTACAAATTACAGAGCGAATTCGTAACACGCAACTACCTGACCATGGAAGAGATAACCCGTATGATGCAGTACGAGAGCGAAGACCTCACCTTACAACTTGTCAGGGACACGTTTTTGTTTAGTTGCTTCACCGGATTGTCCTATGTCGACATCCGCGACCTGGAGCCGCAGAATATCCAGGAAATAAACAAACAGCTGTGGATCAACACGACCCGCCGCAAAACGGGGTCTGAGGTCAATGTACGGCTGTTTACCGTGCCCTACAATATCCTGTTGAAATACATGCCTGCATCGGGTTCCGGACGGATATTCGAACTCCCGAGCAACGGGTGGTGCAATAAATGCCTCGACAAGATCGTCGCCGAGGCGGGTATCCAGAAAAAGATCACGTTCCATGCGGCCCGGCATACGTTCGCCACGACAATCACCCTTTCGCAGGGAGTAGCCATCGAAACCATCAGTAAACTGCTTGGACATAAGAATATACGCACGACGCAGATCTATGCGAATATTACCCATTCGCACATCAGCAGTGAGATGGAACGCCTCTCCAAGCGTATCAACCTGCTGTGCCCCGACTGGACGCCGTCGGATATGCCGAATGCGTCGAAAAGGCTCTCCTAAGTCACTTTTTTTACCCCTTGCATCCCCTTCCCACAGGGGAAAATCCCAAAACAATCAAAAAATGTCCCGAAAAGGCGATTGCAGATTGTAATCACCACAGGCGTCATGTGCGAAAAATCGTAAGCCGGCAACCTTAATTTGAAAGATAGCTGTAACCGTGTTAAATTTTTTTAATAATTTATTTGTAAATGAGTTAGCAATCCTTTATCTTTGCTTGTGAACTTTTTATTTTAAAATTAATTTAAAATTAACGCTTATGGTAAGAAAAATTGTACTATCGTTAATTGCCGTTTTGGTATGCGGGTTATACGTATCCGCCCAGAACAGGCAGGTTTCCGGTACAGTTACCGATGCCGCCGGTGCTCCGGTGGCTGGAGCCACAGTCATGGTCGAGGGCCAGCATATCGGTACCACGACAGGTACGAACGGCACCTTCTCGCTTGCAGCCCCTGCAAACGGGAAACTGGTCGTTTCGTTCATCGGGTATGACACCGAGACCGTCGCGATCGCCGGGCACACCCATGTTTCGGTGACGCTCAAGGAGAACGCACAGGCGATCGACAATGTAGTCATCACGGCCTTCGGTGAAATCAAGAAGAAGGATTTTACCGGTTCGATCGCATCGGTTTCGGCCGGTGAAATATCAAAGACCACCGTTGCTTCCGCTTCGCGAATGCTGGAAGGCGCCGTTACCGGTGTGCAGTCGTACAGCTCTACGGGACAGCCCGGTGACGACGCTTCGATCATCATCCGCGGTATCGGTTCGATCAATGGAACCCAGACCGCACTGATCGTCGTCGACGGCGTGCCTTATTCGTCGGCGCTTTCGACGATCAACCCGCTCGATATCGAGTCGATCGTCGTGTCGAAGGATGCCGCTGCCAATGCGCTGTACGGTTCGCGTGCCGCAAACGGCGTGGTTTTCGTCACTACGAAGAAGGGAACGCGCAACCAGAAGGCCAACATCATGTTCGAAGCCAAGTGGGGTTGGAACCAGCAGGGTATCAAAGAGCATGAGACCATGCAGAACCCCGGCGACTATTACGAATATGTATACGGCGGGCTTTATAACTACCTTGAGGCGAATAATCCGGGGGCGAGCCATGCTGCGCTTGCCAATGCGGCGAACTCCAACCTCATGCCCGTGCTCGGAAACTACATGGCCTATAAGATTCCCGACGGTACGACGCTGATCGACCCTGCCACGGGCAAACTCAATTCCGACGCGAAACTGCTCTATGCCGACAACTACGACGACTACCTGTTCACCAAGCAGTTCCGTCAGGAATACACGCTGAGCATCAGCGGCGGCAACGACAATATGGACTACTATGTTTCGGGCAGCTTCCTCGAAGACCCCTCGTATGTAATCATGTCGGGATTCAAGCGTTACTCGGGCCGCGCCGCCTTCAATGCACAGGCCACCAAGTGGCTGAAGGTCGGGACGAACCTTTCTTATTCGCGCCGCGACATCGACAGCCCCGGCTATTCGGGCGCCAACACGGGCAACGTGTTCCTGTGGACGATGTGGCAGAACCCCACCGTGCCGTACTACGCCCGCGACCTGGACGGTAACATCCGTTACAATGCCGACGGCACGAAGATGTACGAGCAGGGCAACGGCACGACCCTTTCGCCCTACGGTGCAACGCAGGATCAGTTCAACTCGTTCAACAACTTCGCGCACCCCATGCAGTCGATGAGCCGCGATATCAACAACTCGGTGCGCGACAACCTCTACGCCAATTTCTACGGCGAGGTCGTATTCCTGAAGGATTTCAAGTTCACGGCCAACTTCACGCTGGACAACGTGTATCGGATGGATACCTTCTATTATAACAATGAATACGGTACGGCTGCCACGTCGACCAACAACGGTCTTGTCGAGAAGTACAACAACAACTATTTCTCGTACAACACCCAGCAGATGCTCAACTGGAACAAGACCATCAAGGAAAACCATAACTTCGACGTACTGATCGGCCACGAGTTCGGCAAGACCGACCAGCGTGTCGTGGACGCCTACAAGAAAAATATTTTCTACCCGGGCATCCCCGAACTGGGCAACGCCGTTTCGCAGTATAGCGACGGCTCGACCTCGAGCACCGTGGTGACCGCCATCGAAGGCTATTTCGCACGTGTGAACTATAACTACGCCGGCAAGTATTTCTTCTCGGGTTCGTACCGCTACGACGGTTCGTCGCGCTTCAAGTACGACAAGTGGGGCCACTTCTGGTCTGTGGGCGCCGCATGGCGTATCAAGGGCGAGAACTTCATGGACAACGCCACGTGGGTCGACGAACTGAAACTGCGCGTCAACTACGGTGTGGCCGGCAACCAGCTTTCGGCTTCGTATCCCTATACCAATCTTTGGAAGGTCGGAGAAACCGATGGCCAGATCGGCATTACGCAAGCCAGCACGGGTAACCGCAATCTTTCGTGGGAGCGCAACTACCAGATCGACCTGGGTATCGACTTCCGCCTGTGGAACCGTTTCTACGGTACGGTCGACTACTATAACCGCCGTACGCACGACCTGATCTGGAACCGTCCGACCCCGTCGTCGACGGGCCTTGCGAGCCGCCTGGAAAACGTCGGCATCCTGGCCAACCGCGGTTTCGAAATCGACCTGGGCGTGGACATCCTCAAGCATAAGGATCTCTACTGGAACTTCGCGGTCAACGCCTCGTTCGCACGCAACCGCCTGATCGACTATCCTTCGGAGCTGGGCAACCCGGCATTGGGCGGCGACTACATCAGCGGTAATTTCCTGCGCGGCAAAGGCAAGTCCTACTACAACCTCTACCTCTTCAAGTTTGCCGGCGTAGATCCCGAAACCGGCCAGGAGACGTTCTGGAAAGATGTCGTGGACGGCGAAGGCAAGGTTACGGGACGTGAAAAGACCTTCAACATCAACGAAGCCACGCAGTACGAGATCGGCGATGCGCTGCCCGACGTGACGGGTGGTTTTCGCACCTCGTTCCGCTGGAAGAACTTCGATTTCATGCTGGCTGCGGCTTACCAGATCGGCGGCCGCCAGTGGGACGGCAACTCGGCCAACGTATATGATCCGGGACGTGCCGGTTTTGCAGCCTCGCAAGACCTCGTGGGCAACACCTGGACGCCGGAGCATACCAACGCCAAATTCCCCAAGCTGATGTTCAACGGCACCTGGAATTTCGTGGGTTCGAACTGCGACTACCTCTACCGCGATGCTTCCTACTTCAGCCTCAAGTCGATCAACGTCGGCTATACGCTGCCCAAGCGCTGGACGTCGAAGATCTGCATCGAGTCGCTGCGCGTCTTCTTCGCCGCCGACAACCTCTATTTCACCTCCGCGCATACGGGCTTCGACCCGCGTACCGCTTACACGGGACAGAACGCATTCGGGTTCCCGCAGGCGAAGACCTTTACTTTCGGTATTACGATGAACTTATAATAAACGAGATATTAGCGTATGAAAAACATAGTATATTACATCGCAATAGCTACGGTGCTCCTGTTCGCATCCTGTGCGAGCGAGCTCGACACCGAGCCTTCGGGCAGCCAGGTGTCGGATGAGCAGCTGAGCGAACTGATCAAGGAGAACGCCGACCTCGTGCTCGCACCCATGATGCAGGGCGCCGTCAACTACATGCATACCGGCAACCGTCAGGCAACGACCAACGACCGCGGATTCATGGTCTGGAATCTGGGTATGGATTTGCAGGGCAACGATATGGTGCTCACGAAACTGACCAACTGGTTTGCTGACGAATATATGTTCGAAAGCATCCGCGCCCAGACCAATGCCTATACGGCAGACCGCTGGTTCTGCTACTACAAGATCGTCTATCAGTCGAACCAGATCCTCGACCTGATCCCCGACGATGCTACGGGCAAGGCGCTGGTATATAAGGCTCAGGCGCTGACCTACCGCGCGCTGGCTTACTATTACCTGATGTGCGTCTACCAGGACGACTACATGCACGGCGGCAAGGATAAGGCGGGTGTCCCCCTCTATCTGACCGTCGAGGGTGCCAAGGGACGCACCCCGTCGACCGAGGTTTACAGCACGATCACGACCGACCTGCAGAATGCCATCGCCCTGTTCGAGCAGGAGGGCTACGATCCCATGAGCTCGACGGCTGACATCGACCAGACGGTTGCGAACATGGTGCTGGCGCGCGTGGCGCTGACCACAGGCGATTACACCACGGCAGCCAATGCTGCCGGGGCGGTGATTTCGGCAGGCTACTCGCTCATGAACGAGGAGCAGTATACGACTTCGGGTTTCCAGAGCACCTCGCTTCCCGAGACCATCTGGGGCTACACGTGGGCTGCTTCCACGTCGCTCGGCAACCGTTCCTTCGCATCGTTCATGTCGATCACGGCTGTGGACAATGCCAACAACAAGGGTATCTACATGGCTATCGACGACCAGCTCTACAACCAGATCGCAGCTACCGACTACCGCAAGAAGAATTTCAATGCGACCGAGACCACGGTCGGGGAGTTCACCTATCCGGCCTATTCGAACGTCAAGTTCAACACCCCGACCTACGAGGCTGACGAAATCTACATGCGCCTGTCGGAGGCATACCTGCTGAAGGCCGAGGCCGAAGCCCGCGGCGGCAACAGTTCCGCAGCCCAGCAGACGCTTTACGACCTGGTGTCGAAGCGCGATTCGGGTTATGCAAAGTCCTCGAATACGGGCGAAGCACTGCTGAAGGAGATCTTCCTGCAGAGCCGTATCGAACTCTGGGGTGAGGGGCACGAATTCTTTACCAACAAGCGCTTCAACGTCGGTGTAGACCGTACGGCATCCTCCAACCACACGCACAAGGTGGTCAAGGCTGCCGGCAAGGAATTCACCTACCAGATTCCGCTGTCGATCGAGCTGAACAGCAACCCATACATCAATGCGGCCGACCAGAATCCGCTTTAGTGGTTAATACTTATTTTCTGGGCCCGGAAGTCGTGACGCTTCCGGGTTTTTTTATGCCCGTACCGTCCGGTGAGCAGTGTGCGTATTGATAGCCCCTCCCTGTCGCTGCCGGGATTCCGGCAGGGGGGCTTATGATGCCCGGGATAGCGTTACGGCATCCGGAGTATTGCCGCGATGCCCGGCGGAATTACCCGGATAAATTCTGATACGGGTTCCGGCAACTGTAATCCATACGGATTTTTTGGATTATATTGAGTCATATTATTCCATCCCGTTGATTTTCGGGGAATCGCAGGGCATTACCAGTCGTTTCCCGGTTATGTATTGGTAACTCAAGATATATGGCAAGCAGTCGTTAATATGCTGTAAATTAACTTTATACACCGCACCCTCAGGTAACTTTCAAGTTACCGCACCTTTTCAAAACCGGATCGCAATCTCGCGTTCAATCAACTATATATATGATATTCAGTATCTTACCAGAATCGTAAAATCCTGCTCACAGGCTGTTGGGTTTTTATTTTAAAAAACCAATTAAAATTAACGCTTATGGTAAGAAAAATTGTACTATCGTTAATTGCTGTTTTGGGGATTTGCGCCGTTGCAATGGCTCAGAATCAGCAGGTTTCCGGTACAGTTACCGATGCCGCCGGTGCTCCGGTGGCTGGAGCCACAGTCATGGTGGACGGAACGACGGTCGGAACGACGACGAGTGCTGACGGCGCTTACTCGATTTCTGTTCCCAGGGAGGGTGTCCTGCTGGTGACCTTCATCGGCTATGAGCCCCAGCGTATTGCTGTCGCCGGTAAAACCCGTGTGAACGTCGTGATGAAGGAGGATACGCAGGCGATTGACGACGTGATCGTGGTAGCATACGGTACAGCCAAGAAAGAGGCCTTTACGGGTTCTGCTTCCGTAATGAAGGCAGAGGACATCGGCAAACGCCAGGTGTCCAACATTTCGAATGCCCTGGCTGGTGCCGTGGCTGGTGTACAGGCTGTTTCGTCGAACGGACAGCCGGGTGAGAGCGCCAAGATCCGCATCCGCGGTATCGGCTCCATTTCGGCCAGCAGTGCACCCCTCTACATTGTGGACGGAGCTCCTTACGACGGATCGCTTTCGTTCCTTAACAGCGCCGACATCGAGTCGATCACGGTGCTCAAGGATGCTGCGGCATCGGCCATCTACGGTGCCCGCGGTGCCAACGGTGTCGTGCTCGTTACGACCAAGCGCGGCAAGTCGAAGGATGCGACCGTGACGTTCGACGCCAAGTGGGGTACCAACTCCCGCGGTGTGCCCAATTACGATGTCATCACCGATCCGGGCCTGTATTATGAACTTGGATACAAAGCATTGTATAACAGTAAGTTCTATGCTGGTAGCTCTGCTGCCGATTCGCGTGCATTTGCCAACTCCGCCCTGTTCGATTCTACGAACGGCGGTACGGGTTACAACGTCTACACGCTTCCCGAAGGCCAGACGCTGATCGGTGCCAACGGCAAACTCAACCCCAACGCCAAGCTGGGCTACTCCGACGGGCAGTATTACTACACTCCCGACGATTGGTACGACGAACTGTTCGGCAGCGGCAACCTGCGCCAGGAGTACAACGTCTCCATCGCGGGTGCTTCGGAGCGCCTCAACTACTACCTCTCGGCCGGTTACCTCGACGATTCGGGTATCATCAAGAATTCGGGTTTTACCCGTTATTCGACCCGTATGAAGGCCGATTACCAGGCTAAGAAATGGCTGAAGGTCGGCGGCAATATCGGTTTCTCGCACGCTATTACCAACTCCCCTACGGGGCAGACCGACTGGGGTTCGTCGGGCAACCTGTTCTATCTGGCCAACATGATCGCCCCGATCTATCCGATGTATGTGCGCGATGCCGATAAGAAGATCATGTACGACGAACACGGCAACAAGATCTACGACTCGGGTGTCAATACCAACCAGATACGTTCGTTCTCGGGCGGCGCCAATCCCATGATCTCGATCGATCTGGATCGCCACCGCACCTATACCGATGCGATCAACGGTAACTGGTTTGCGACCGTAACGCCCATCGAAGGGCTGAACGTCACGGCCAACATCAGCGCCAGCGCCATCAACCGCCGTGCGAACCATCTTTATAACTCCTACTACGGTTCCTATATCGGCAAAGGTTCGGTCTCCGTTGCGCAGTCGCGTACGTTCGGCGTCAATCAGCAGTACCTGGCTTCGTACAAGAGGACGTTCGCCCAGAAGCACAACTTCGATGTCCTGGTCGGCTTCGAGAACTATTCGCTGAAGATGCAGTACCTCTCGGGCAGCAACACCGACCTTTACAATCCCAATGTAGGGGAGTTGGACAACACGATCTATGAGACCCCGCAGGTTTCGTCCTACACCGACACCTATTTTACAATGGGTATCCTCTCGCGTGTGCAGTACGACTACGACGGCAAGTATTTCTTCTCGGCTTCCTACCGCCGCGATGCTTCGTCGCGCTTCCATCCCGACCACCGCTGGGGTAACTTCGGTTCGGTGGGTGGCGCATGGCTGCTGACCAAGGAAAACTTCCTGAAGGATGTGGCGTGGCTCAACATGCTGAAACTGAAGGTTTCGTATGGTATCCAGGGTAACGACGACCTGCTCGATACGAGCGGTTACAGTAACTATTATCCCTATCAGGATCAGTATTCCGTAGGCCGTGTCGACGGCGATTTCTCGCTGACGCTCAACTACAAGGGTAACAGGGACATCACGTGGGAGTCATCACACTCGTTCAATGTGGGTGTCGAGTTCGGTCTCTGGGATGACCGCCTGAGCGGTAGTGTCGAATATTTCTCGCGCAAGACCTCGGACATGCTCTACTACAAGCCCGTACCACCTTCGTTGGGTTACTCGCAGCAGCCTATCAACGTAGGTTCGATGCGTAACGCGGGTGTCGAGATTCAGTTGTCCGCCGGGCTGCTGCGCTACAAGAATTTCTCGTGGGATCTCGATCTCAACATGACGCATTACAAGAACAAGATCCTTTCGCTCGACGGCGACGTGCCCAAGACGGGGCTGGTTTACTCGATGGCAATCCGCGAGGTGGGCGGTTCGATGTACGACTCCTACCTGAAGACCTATGCCGGCGTAGATCCCAACACCGGTAAGTCGCTCTGGTACGTAGACCCCGACAACGGCGACTATACGACGACCGATGTTTACGACAACGCCCAGCAGGCCCGCCAGGGCAGCACGCTGGCCAAGGTCAGCGGCGGTTTCGCCACTTCGCTGAGCTTCTACGGCGTGGATATCTCGGCACAGTTCGCATACCAGCTCGGCGGTAAACTCTATGACAACACCTACCACGAGCTGATGCATTACGGCGATAACCTGGGTATGAATTTCCACAAGGACGCCCTCAAGGCCTGGACGCCCGAGAACCCCAACACGAATGTTCCGCGCCTGAACTCGTCCGACGATTCGAACCAGAAATATTCGTCGCGTTTCCTCGTAAGTTCCGACTACCTCTCCATCAACAATGTGACGGTAGGCTACACGCTTCCCAAGAAGTGGTCGAACAAGATCGGCCTGGGCAGCATCCGCATCTATTTCTCGGGTGACAACCTCGCTGTTTTCTCCGCCCGCAAGGGTCTCGACCCCCGCATCGTATTCGGCGGTACGGGCACTGCGGACAACACCTCCTATTCAGCCCTGCGTACCATTTCGGGCGGTATCAACCTGACGTTCTAATTTTGGCAGAATCAAAAACAACGTATATATGAAAGCAATCAATAAAATATGGGTATTTGCCCTGGGGACGGCGGTTATGGTCTCCTGCTCCGACCTTGATACGTTCCCCGAGAGCGGTATTGTGACCGAGGATCAGAAAAAGGAGGTCGTGGAGGACAACCCCGAACGTCTGCAGGCGGATATCAACACCCTGTCATCGATCTTCACGGCGCTCCTGCCCAACTGGGCCGGAGGTAGCGCCACGCCTTTCCACAACGATTTCAGCTATCCCGCCGTATGTATCGCCACCGACGGCAACGGCGCCGACATGGTGTCGGACAACAGCGACTACGAGTGGTTCTCGGTTGCATTCGAGTATTCGGATCGCAACGCCAACTATGCCGTGCCCATGTTCACCTGGAATTTCTGCTACAAACTCAACAAGCAGGCCAACGACATCCTGGCTACGATCCCCGCGGATACCGAAAACCAGACACTTATCCACTATCGCGGACAGGCGCTCGTAGCGCGGGCTTTCGCCAACTTTACGCTGGCGCAGCGTTTCCAGTTTACCTACAAGGGCAACGAGGACAAGCCGACGGTACCCATCGTGACGTGGGACATGCCGGCCGAACGCGCCGGTGCCAACCCGCGTGCCACCAATGCCGAAATCTACACGCTCATCTACGACGACCTGACGCAGGCCATCGCCGACCTCGAAGGCTTTCAGCGCACGAGCAAGGCCGCTGCCGACCGGAACGTGGCTTACGGTATGCGTGCCCGTGTGAATCTGGTGATGAACAACTGGGGCGAGGCTGCCACCGACGCCGAAGCTGCCCTGAGCGGCTACACGTTCCTCTCCAAGGACGACGTGTCGGCTCCCGGTTTCAACAGCGCCAACTCTTCGTCGTGGATCTGGGCCGGCATCTACAAGGCTGCCGATACCCCGGCCAACTACCGCAATATCACCTGGGGAGGCCACCTTTGCTCCTTCGCCCGCGGTTATACTACCAGTCAGGGGTTGTATAAGCGTATCAATTCGCTGCTTTACAACATGATCCCCGACACGGACGTGCGCAAGGGATGGTGGATCAACGCCAGCCTCGAATCGCCGCTGCTCGACCACATGGACTGGGACGGCGTGACCGGCTCGGCCATCAGCTCGCTGACGATCCCCAATGTCAAGCGTGCCTTCCAGCCCTATACCAACGTGAAGTTCGCGCCTTATGAGAATAAGTGCGGTACGGACATCAACGCCGGCGACTGGTGTATCATGCGTGCCGAGGAGATGCTTCTCATCCAGGCCGAGGCCATGGCCATGGGCGGCAACCTCGGCGGCGGCAAGTCCCTGCTCGAAAACTGGGTCAAGACCTACCGCGATCCTTCGTACTCGTGCGCAGCCTCGACCCCCGAGGCTTTCCAGAGCGAAATCTGGTGGCAGCGCCGCGTCGAGCTGTGGGGTGAGGGTCATGCCTACACCGATATCATGCGCCTGAAGAAGAACCTCGTGCGTTGCACGACGGACGGCAAATCGGACTTCCCCGATGCCTGGGCGTTCAACATCGCAGCCACGGACGGTATCCTGCTGATGCGTATTCCCACCCGGGAGACCAACGCTAATGCGGCTATCGACCCCGTCAAGGACAACAACAACGAGGGTACATTCCCTGTTAACGGCAGCGGAGCTGGTTTGACCGACGGATGCGTAGTTAAATAAGTTTTGAACCGGATAACATCGACAAAATATGAAAACACTCAAGAGTTTATTATATGTGTTCCTGGCGGCGTTCCTCTTCGTGGGGTGTAACGACGACGAGAACTTCAACCCCGGGGAACCCGAAGACCCCGATTGCTACAGCGTCTATTTCCCTACGCAGGAGAATATAGGCTCCAAGGAACTTGACCCCGCGGCTCCGACCGAGATGACGTTTACCGTGCGCCGCCTGAAGAGCGAGGGTGCGATCGTCGTCCCCGTGGCCGTAAAGTCGAGCGAGGAGGGTGTCTTCATTCCCTCGCAGATCGAATTTGCCGACGGGCAGGAGGAGACGACCTTCAGCATTCAGTTCCCGCAGGCCGAGATCGGTACCACGTATAAATGCGAGGTCAATATCGAGGACAAGAAGTATGCTTCCGTCTATGGCGAAAAAGCGACGGGCTTCGCTTTCAGCGTGACCCGCGTGAAGTGGAACAAGCTGACGGGCGAAGGCGGAGAGACCATGGGCAAGTGGCGCGATGACGTCATCTCTTCGCTGTTCAATACCCCCAATCCCAACGCCGAGGTCGACGTGGAGATCTACGAACGTGCCGACAAACCCGGTTACTACCGCATGAATCCCTACACGCAGACTTTGATCCGGGCCCTCTTTAACGGAACCGCCCAGGCTTGCACCGAGCCCAATATCATTATCGACGCCACAAACCCCAATGCCGTGTGGATACCTTACCAGACGACGGGTGTGACGCTCGGCAGCGACGGCGAGATCGAGATCGCGTCGAAGGTCAATGCCAACTTCTCCTCCGTGAGCGAGTCGGCCAGCCTCTACGGCACGCTCAAGGACGGTATCATCTCCTTCCCGGCCACCGGCATCATGGTGAATTTCACGGTCACCGGCGGATGGTACGGCGCCAATAACAGTGGCCTGCAACGGATCATGCTTCCGGGTGCCAAGGCATACGACTATACGCTCTCACTGACGAATACCGAACCTGCCGACGGCGTGGTCAAGGTCGGCTTCAAGTTCGGTGCGGACGTGGCCAAGGTGAAATATGCTTTCTTCAACGGCTCGATGAGCGACGCGCTCGCCGACGTCCGCTCGGGCGAGATCGAATCGGGTGAGACCCCTTCCACCGAAATCACGGCTTCCGGCACCGTCTCCGCTTCGTTCGACGACACGGGCGTTTACTCGGTTGTCGGTAACATGTACAACGCAGCCGGTGAACTGGTAGGTCGTTCGTACCTCTCGTTCGGATACGTCAAGTCGGGTGAAGAGTCCCAGAATGCGGTTATCCTGTCGGTAAGGACTGAGCTTTCCTGGGAAAAAGAGGCGATGGGCTATACTCCCGAGAATTCGATCAAGGCAATCCTGTTCGGGCAAAATATCCAGTCGGGTTATTGGGGTCTGTTCAAGACTGCCGACCTGACAGGTCTGAGTACGGAGCAGCTGGGGCAGGTCGCCAGATCATCGGGCGATGCGTTCACGGATGAAGAGCTCGCGAAGATCAATAGCAAGGAGTCTTTGGTGCCGTTCCTCGTCGGACTGAACAGCGGTACGAGCTATACGCTACTGGTGTCGGCTTTCAACGGGTATTTCTCCAAGGTCTATGCCGTCGAGCAGACCACCCAAGGCGCTCCCGACCCGTACCAGATCCACTATATGCCCGATGATATTTTGGGCGGGTATACCAAGGAAGGTTATCTCAAGACATGGAACTACTATGCCGTAGACGTATACGACAAGACGACCACTTCCCGCCAGTTCCTGGGGCAGGTCGTCATTAGTGAAAATACGACGGACGATACCCCGACTTTGGATTATGTAAATATTTCGGGTATCTCGACGCTTGCTCCCGATTTGGCCGAGAAGGATGATACTTTCCCCGCCGTATGGCAGAACGGATTCCTCTATCCTGCGTCGAAGCGCTATATCGGTAAATATTCGTCTTACTTTGTCCAGAACCTCTACTCATGTGAGGAAAGCACCTCCCTCTACAGTGGTACGGGCCTGTTTATCGGAGGCCGGGTAGCCGACGGGTTTGTTGCTTTCGTGCCTAATCCGGACGATTTGGACAATCCGACCGAGCCGCTGACGTTTGCCGGCATGTATTTCGGCGCTTTCACGGGCTACGATCCGGCGACGGGTGCCTTTACGGGACATGCAGGCGGTCTGGCGCACGTTAAGTGGCTGCTGCTGGTTGACCCTGCCGTCGATACCAAGACCAATACTTCGGCGGTTGCCAAGGCAGTTTCGGTTCACCCGAACAACTATGTCGAACTGCGCGGATCGGAACTTATCAGGGCTCTCCAGCTGGAAACGAACGGCAAGCCTGTCAATCATGCGAAAGTCGGCGATTACGGTACGCAACCCGATCTGGGCGTGGCCGATGCTACCACGACCTTCAGCGAGGGCGTTATGTCCCATGCTTCGGGCGCGATCGTGATGATTGGCAAGAAGGTATCCGTAGAGTAACCGATTCCGGCAATGTTGGAATAATTATCGGGAGGAGCCGGCTCTGTGGGGTCGGCTCCGCCCTCTAAAAAACTGATAGACTATGGTTGATAAAAAAATCCTACTTTTCGCCGTGCTGATGCTGGCGGCGTGTACCGCCGATCCGGCGATGGATGGTACTGACGGCGGGAATTCTTCTGCGAATACCGCAGCTGCCGCGAAGCTGATCAACACGCCTTACGATGCCAAGCAGGGGTCGCTGATCGTTTGTTTCGACGATGCTGCCGTGTCGACCATCGAGGCTACGGCGGCTTCCTTCGCCGCGACGCGCAGCGAGGCCGGGGACGACGCCGTACTGACCCGTTCGGGCATTGCCCCGGTCGACGAAGTCTTGCAGGGCCTCGAAATCACCTCCCTGCGCCGAGTGTTCCCCTACACGCCTAGACATGAGGAGCGTACGCGTGCCGCAGGCCTGCACAAATGGTATGTCGTGACTTTCAACGAGCAGGCCGACCTCGAAGCTGCCGCCCTGAAACTGGCTGCCGTGGCCGAAGTGCGGAACATCGAGTTCAATACGAAACTTTATGTGACTTCGGTAGGGCCGCGCCGTCCGCTGACGGCCGCCGATATGGCTGCCACCCGCGCCGCAGTCACGGGACGGTTCAATGACCCGCAGCTCTCCCGCCAGTGGCACTATAACAACAACGGCGACAAGACCGTCGCCTCGACATCCCGCGCCGGGGCCGACATCAACGCCCAGGATGCCTGGGCGATCACGGGCGGTAACCCCGGCGTCGTGGTCGCTATCGTGGATCAGGGCGTGAAATATACGCACCCTGACCTTGCGGCGAACATGTGGATCAATACGCAGGAGAAAAACGGGGCTACGGGTGCCGATGACGACGGGAACGGCTATGTCGACGACATCTACGGGTATAACTTCGTCACGCGCGGTGCCGTCTCGTGGGATCGCGAGGTCTGGGTCGGCGGCGAGAACAAAGGCGACTCGGGGCACGGGACGCATGTAGCCGGTACGGTGGCCGCCGTCAATAACAACGGTGTCGGCGTTTGCGGCATAGCCGGCGGAACGGGGCGTAACGACGGGGTGAAACTCATGTCGTGCCAGATATTCTCGGGCAACGACGCCACTTCGGGGGCTATTACCACTTCGGCCGAGGCCATCAAGTATGCCGCAGACAATGGAGCAGCGATTATCCAGTGTTCGTTCGGAAGCAAGGCGGGAGCCTACACTTCGGACAATGCCTACGAGCGCGGCTCGGGCGTACAGTTCAATGCCATCAAGTATTTCATCGAGTCGCAGAACTGCGATGCCGTCGACGGCGGCGTGGTCATTTTTGCCGCCGGCAACGATGCTACTGCCATGTCGGGGTACCCGGGGGCTTACCACGATTATATCTCCGTGACCTCCTTCTCGCCCGATTATCTGCCGGCCTATTACACCAATTACGGCCCGGGCTGCAATATTTCAGCTCCCGGCGGCGACTATAAGATCAGTGCCGATGCGGCCAAGACCTACGCCGAAGTCTTGTCGACGGTTCCTTCCGAGCTGTCGGAATACAACGGTGCCGATTATGGCTTCATGCAGGGAACGTCGATGGCCTGCCCGCACGTTTCGGGCGTCGCGGCGCTCGGGCTCTCCTATGCACTGGAAAAGGGAAAGAAATTCACGCTCGACGAATTCAAGACCATGATCCTCACCTCGGTGAACGATATGGAAACCTATCTCGACGGTTCGAAAACCGGCCTTGTGCTGGCCGACTACCGCAAGAAGATGGGTACCGGGTCGATCGACGCATACCAGCTGCTGATGCAGGTCGAAGGGACACCCTGTCTGCGGGCCAAGGTCGGCACCAAGCAACTCGTGGCCCTGACCAAATATTTCGGCGGTTCGGCTTCGAACCTGACCTACCTGCGGGTCGAGATGACGCAGGAGAATAGGGATAAGCTCGGCATCACCGAGGCTCCTTCGATCTCCTACGGCAAACTGATGATTCACTGCACGAAACCCGGTGTTGCGAAGATCTCCGTCACGGCTATCGCCGGCGGCGGGAGCGTGGGCGGCGGCAGTTCGATGGGCGGTCAGGAGATCACCAAGGAATTCGCCGTCATCGCCCGTGCGACGGGAAATACGAACGGAGGTTGGTTATAATAAACGATAAGATCATGAGAAAAACTCTTTATACCTTATTCGCCGTGCTTGGTTTGTGCATGTTTGCCGCTTGCGGCTCTTCGTCGAAGGGCGACGACGCCTCTCCGCTGGCCAAGCAGCTCGTGGGCGAATGGCACCTTGTTTCGTGGAACGGGGCTGCGCCTGGCGTATTCGATGCTTACGTGTCGTTTGCTTCCGATAAGACCTTCGAAATCTACCAGCAGATCGAGCAGGTCGGATACCAGAAATATACGGGTTCCTACCTGATCGGCAACAAGACGCTTTCGGGTAAATACAGTGACAATACGCGGTGGGGCAGCTCTTACGAGGTGTCGTTCGATGAGTCGGGCAATACGCTCACGCTGGTGAGCGACCCTTCGGTAGGAGAGGTCAGCGTCTATACGCGCGCTTCGATTCCTGCATCGGTCAAGGGTGGTGCCACGGTCATGAAGGCGTCTTCCCGCGCCGCCGGCCCGCTGTTGTTCTGACGACTCGGTTCTCTTAAAACTTTTTGAAGCCTGCGTAATGCAGGCTTTTTTATTTGTGGGGAAATCTTCTCATTAGGAAGATACTGGAATACTTACGATTACGATCCTTTATAATGCGTAACATTAAGAGCGATTCATTCTATGCCAGTACTTTGGACTTGTTGCATACGACCTCGATCGTGGCACTTATGGTTTACACAGCGGTTTACACAACCTGTCCAAACACCCATAAAACCGCTACGGAAAGGACAAAAATAAAACCACCTACATCGCTGTAAGTGGTTGTTTCTCTTCGTGGTACCACCAGGAATCGAACCGGGGACACAAGGATTTTCAGTCCTTTGCTCTACCAACT